>Ga0157363_1004195_pt1 | contig 13240 bp, 4 predicted proteins | sample AttsexASBM1_FD_111477 | JGI IMG/M metagenome (GOLD analysis project Ga0157363, IMG submission 111477) | Fungus gardens microbial communities from leaf cutter ant in Ribeirão Preto, State of São Paulo, Brazil - Atta sexdens ASBM1 | ecosystem: Host-associated > Fungi > Mycelium > Unclassified ...
AGAAAGTAGTGGCCAGCGATGGACAATACTTTGAATCATAAATGTATAACCAGTTTTTTACAATAAAGCCTCGAATTTCGGAAAAAAAACGGCGGAAGCAAAGTTGTACACCTAATATATATAGTAAATATAAATATGAAGAACTTTTCTTTCAGTGAAAAGAATTAAATTTATGAATAATTCAAAATTATTTGATGTAAACTATTTTCAATTTTGTTATTTACTCCACGCAAAACGCAGTGAATGAGCATTAAATTTTTAGTGCGCTGAAATCGAAGTTTTGGAATGCTTCCAGAAACTATTAGCGTTTTCGAATACAGTTTTAATCCGGATCGGTCAATGGCGTTACATGCTTTACTTTGATTTCTGATTGGACGAGGTCATGATACTTTCGGGTTAACCGAATTGGGTCTGGTTTAAATTCAATCCACTATACTCGAAAACGCTATAGCTCAATTTTTGGCCAGTCGAAGATAGTACAAGAATATATATCCATATCTATATCTATGCGCTGAAACGTCATGCCTGGGATCAAGATATTCGCAGGCCCCACGAAGTTGTCCTAGTTATGTCGCATCGAAGATGTATGCAACTTCAATACCTGAATTGCATTCTTCTTCTTCTTAATAAGTCCTCTGTTTGGTTTTCTCTTACTATTATAGTATTATGTGATAAAAGACTATGTCCAGTTTAGGCTGAACAGCATTGAGCCCTAACTAGGATTGTAGAGCATAAAAAAAGGATTAAAATTTCCATATGCACAACTTTGTAAATCCTTTTTTGGATTCCAAATGAATAGTTATATATATTAATCGATGAAGAGGAGAGAGACATTCAAAGTATGAAACAAAAAGTTTTAATTGATTTGACAAAGAGACTGCAGTTCAGTATTTTTAACTGTAACGTTTCCATCTCTCGTTTCAGTACGTTTTCTTTTATAATGGCAACAACAGGTATGACATATATATTTAAATATGTTGAGTGGGGCTCTTGTGAAACTATTAGGCTTTTGTTCCAAGAAATCTAACATTCTCCAGCCAACAAATGTTTACGCGATTAGTTTTTTTCAATATTTTCCTCATTGCCCACAATGGATGTCATCACGACCAGTAGCTGCTTCGGGATGATCCCGTATCAAATGCTGGTATACCCCTTTGGATAGTTCTAGAAAACTCAGAAAACTTTTCCTATAAAATTGGATTTACGGAATTTTTGATTCTCTTTTGATATCTTAAAATTTTAAACATTTCTCAAAGTTGTTCATCCAGTGTCCAAATTCCCCTATAAAACTGGGCATAATCCTTTATGTATATCTTTTTTGGGAAGCAGAGAAGACGTCAATATAAAGAAATTTATTTGCTAATACTTTTAATCTTAATTTTAATTATATTATTTTGATATTTAAAATTAACACGAATATAGGTATACAAATATAGAGCGGGAATTTCTAAAATATGGCGAACCAATCAACATGTGACTTTCTTATGTTGTAATTCTTATCTTTATCTCACGTGTGAGTTGCACCATGATGGCTTAAGGCTTAAACACAATAGACACAGACAATAGACAGGCAACAAGGAAAAACGAGCCGTCCAATCAAAGCTCTGGAATATTGAACTTACATTCCAGAGATCTGATTAGACGGTTCGTTATTCCCTGCCTGTTGTGTTTAAGCTTTACATGGTCTGTACAATTCGGCCATGGAAAAGGATTACATAATGTGCAGTTCGGCAGTTCATTACGCCTACTTTTGCTCCGTCGTCAATAAGGATTCAACAAGGGCTACCAACTGTGAAACACGAAACATAGGACAATTTTCATAGTCTGTTCTTATTTTAAAACCGTCTTAAATAATGTTTTAAAATGCTAATACAGTCCTCGGATTGATTCATCTTAAGATTATACTTAAGACATTCTTAAATGTAAGAATCTATGAATACCGACCTGTTTCGCGTCGTGAAGTTGGTACTGAATCTTTCCTTGCACAAGAAAATTCCTGACAAAAAAACAATACCATCTTTGCATTAGAGTGTCCTTGTTTAGGAATTGAGTTACTACTCTTCAATAGCCCGCTCTAATATATATAACAGAGTTCACTGGTTGCAAATTGCAACAAAACGGCGTTGACTTTCCCGCAACGTTCATATCGACGAGAGGTATAAATCGTACAGATAGTGCTGCCTGTCATATGTGTATACTTGTATGTATATGTATACTATTCGTACATAGTACGTAAATGCACGTGCACATGTTTCACAAGTAACTTCGTTGAGCCACGTGAGCTTTTTCTTGGCAAAACGTTGTGCCATCGGCGTTTCCTTTTTTCTCTCGCTTCTTATTTAACTCCCTTCTGCGCTTTCTTCCCTGTCTTTTTTTGAAGCTGCGAAGATAACTCTCGAAGAAAATTATTAGCAAATATGCGTGCTTGTTACTTATTACATTGCTTTTTTTGAAAATGATAATTTCATTTTATCCGCGCAATGCAGAATTTAAAAGATGACGAACTAGATAAAGAATATGGAAAAAAGAATTTATCGACTGATTTCTTTTTTTCTTCATATTGCAACGTTAAAAGATAAAACAAAGAATTGTTCGCGTAACGCACTTTTTTCATTAAAAAAAAATACCATACTTGCAAGAAATACCATTGCTCGCATCTCGCCATCGCTTTTTTTAAGAAAATGATCTCTCTACAAATAATATAGAAAGAAAGAAAGCTTTATCTTACTATTAAGTAAATTATATCGTTTGTTTGTTACAACTTGAAAATTGTTATTTTTTTTATATACACTACACAAAAAATTGAAGGATCATGTAGTTCGGTCTCAAAAATAGGTAAATATTCAAAAGAATGTAACTTCGTTAAAAATAACGAGATTTTTAAAAAAGCATTTTAAAGCTTTAAATATCGATTAAATATCGACTTTCAAGCTCAAGGTAGTTGATATTTTGATCTGATTAATTTTTACGTTATTATACGAACAGAAGCAAAAGCATGATTCCTTTTACTTCAATATTGAATAACTTGTTGAAAATAAAATCATACAACGTTCAATAAAAAAGCAAATTGAAGGTAAAGATTCACTCTTTCGATTGCTATAAACCGCATTTGTGTGATTTTTAATTCACGACATAGAACCTAAAATTTGTACAAAATTTTCAGATTTAATGGATACTCATTTCTGTTCGTATGGCTACGTAAAAGCTCAATCAGATCAATTATTGATTTTGAAAGTAGATATTTCAAGCTTTAAAATACTTTTTTAAAAATCTCATTATGATCAATTTTGATAAAGTCACCCTTTTATACTCTTTTGAATATTTACTTATTTTTGAGGACTAAGTGATTCTTTAATTTTTTACGTAGTGTAGCTGCTTACAAAAAAAGAATATATAAAAAAAGAAAGAACACAGAGGAAGGTTATCGATATTGTCAGCATTTTGTTCTTGGACAATATTTCTTAAATAAAAATTAAAAATAAAACTTTAAAAACATAAACACTAGAATAAACAACTAGAAAGTATCTTCTATCAAATGATATAGCAGTTTCATAATATTGTTTGAAATGTTGCAATAATTAACTCTTTTTGTACGATAAAATAGGAGCATCTAAGAAAATAGACTCTAAAAAATTGACACAGTAATTAGTAATGCCATATATTCCTATTCTTTCTTTTCCTCAAGAAGAACGAGTACAAAATATTTAACAAATTAATATATATGAGAATTTTTAGAATTATTTCAATACAAAATATTTTGTGGCTCTATACGCATATTTAAAGTTATATGTCTTAGATAAATCGATTTATGCTGCATTTCGATTTTATATTTAAAACCGCAGTAGTAACACAAATAAGGAAGAAAAAAACATAAACAGTTTTAGGAAACTATAAACATAAAACAATCCATGATTATCAATATATTCACTATAATTTAAACTACGCAATTTGCAAAAAAATCGGATAATTCAGAAGGGACACTCTGTCGATAACCTTGATCTTGACATATGTTGTCAAAGTCATGGTCTTGAGTGACCTCCGACAGGTTTTAAGTCGATCGTCCTTCATTAAACAGTTATCAACAAAAAAGTTTTAAAAATAATGTTTTATTCTACTACATTTTTCACCCGAAGCGACTTCTCAATTCTCTATTCCCTCCTGCAAAGGGGCGCATGACTTTCACCTTCAACTCTCATTCCCCTCTCCCCCCTACAGTACACGAATAACAAAAAAATAATTTTAAAGCAGGGAATATTCGTGTTATATAATTATATTATATACCCATGGGTAAACAAATTATGTTTTTATTAATACTACTAATAAAGTGCAATGATTAGTTTTAAAAAAAGGAGATTTCATGCTTTTATTTTTTTATAATCAGTTACTACATCAAAATTTCATTTTTAAAATTATAGAATTATATACAATATATCCATTTTTATAATATTAGAAAATTTTAATGATTTCAAATATTAAAATTTATTTAGAAAACCTTTTTGAGTTATATACTTAATGTAGCAAATGAGAGAGTTACATGTTAAGGATATGCAATATATATTTCAAAATAATAAAAAGATTATGTAAAAATTATAAATAATTATTCTAAATCACATTTAAAAATAATATAACAAAATTTTTTTTATTATCTGGATTCTAAGTTATTTCAATTGGATAATTATAAGTTAATTCAATTTTATAATACATTTTATATGTATTTCTATTAAATCACAAATTAAAAAAATATTATTTCAATAAGAAATTTTTTGATCTAATAGAAATACATATAAAAATGTATTAAAATAAATGACAAAAATCTTAATTTCTTAATATACGTGTAAGTAGATACTTTATGCATTCAAGATTATTTACGTAAAGATATATTGCGATGTAGAAATCAATTGTCCAATAAATAAACAAAATATTTATTTGTTCTAAATTTTTGTAACTGTAATTAATGTAATAAAACTTTGCATAAGTTATTTTAAAGCACTTATATACAAACATTTAGATTTTTATTTTTATTTTTTAAATTTTAATTTATAATAATAAAAGTAATAAAAAATAAATTGTAAAAATGTCTTGTTTAAACAGTAAAAATGTCTTGAGCACAATTTTCTTATGTGTGTATAGCTTTTTTATTGAAATGTCTCCTTTATATGTAAATGAAGCTCGTGATTATGAACGAAATTAAAAGTAATAAATGAGTTAACTAAAAATTAAGTTACAATATAAATATAAGGAACATGTATATATATGAAATTTCATAAATTTTTATGAAAAATACATTAAATTTTATAAATTTTCATGAAGAATACATTAAATTTCATATACATGTACATAAATATACTTTTCAATTATAAATATATTAAAGTAATGTCATGAAATTTAGTTCAAATTGTGTAACTTAAAAGTATATTAAATTTTATGAAATTTTTAATAATGTATTAATATATGTGTGCTACATACTATCTTTAAATTTTTTGTATACAATACCTAATAACAGCAAATTGTTCTAAATTATTTATCAAATCCATACGATTTACGTATTCAAGACAATGTTTTTACGGATAATTTTTATGGATGCGATCTTCTATTTATTTATGTTCCCCAATGTTTTCGATTTATCTAGTGTCTCAATTTCTCCTTCAAACGCAGTAAGAAAACTCTTCACGCAGGTACAACATCTTCTTTCTTTCCCTCTTAACTTTGGCATGGAAAGAAGAACAATGCAGTTGCCTTTCACTTAGGCCAGCTGAAGATTTCGGAGGAACGGAATGGTCGGAAAAGAAAGGGGTGAGAAGAGGCGATTATTTGGCGACTAAATTGTTCTGTTTGATGTTGGTGTCTGATATGACATGGAGCAGCTTTGAAAGAACTTCATTAGGAAGAGGTTGGATAAGCTCAGCGATAGAAAAGATATTTCGCGGAGAAAGAAACAACAAGAAACATACACCTTGCATATATTTTGACGTGACCTTTTCATGTGCAGTTTACACGTAATTCGTACGAACGGTAGAAAGCGAGGCAGTTCACAGTCTGTCTCCATTTTATGTTATATCGCGAGTAAAAACTGTTATCACATTCTCTTTCATATCGATGAAGAGGATTCGTTACGTTCGAGTAGAACATCGCCGTCGCCATTTACCGTTGCAACGACGGTCTACTCGAGCGATTCGCAATTCTCGGTTTCGAAGAAATCCGATTTCATTGCGCGGATGGCGTGGTAGTGCAAATAAGAGTGCTGTTTCATTTACGTTTGTTCACAATCATCTGCACGCTTAAAAAGAGCAAATGCTTTCACTTTCTTTTCGTGTAGAATAAAAGTAAGAGCCACGATTCATGCTCCTTTGCCGATTTTGAATTGGTATTTCTGCTGAGAGCATTTTGAACGGACATTAGAGACATTTTTGCGGAGTTAATAGTTTTTCTCGGACATTAACATATATTCTATAGTGCTTGGATACCAATATATTTTACAATATTAGAAGTATGATTTAGTTTTGATGGTTCTTTTTTTTTTCTAAAAAATTGATTTATTTAAACAACATATCACGTAAACGTCTAATAACTGTGGTACAAATAATCAATTTAATTCTCTGGCAAGTTCTGGATATCGATCATGTAACTTTTTCCCTAGGCGAGAAAGTGAAAATTTTGGGTATATGTACTAATATACATAAAAATTTTCATTTTTCACGTTTCCGTTTTAAAAAAAAAGTTACATGATCAATATCCTGAAATGGATTGTACTGGATTTTCAATAATACTTGTAAAACAGTAAATCTGCATTTTTCAGCGTTCGTTAACATTGAAATCACCACTTTTGAATCGTCTGAACCAATATTCACATAGCTTAATCATTGATGGAGCAATATTATCAACTTATGGCATAAGTTTCTATAAAAATTCTTAAGGTGTTCGGGGTTATATTAGCGCTATTTGTGTCATTCTATCCTTGTCTACAAACAACGAAGATAGAATAATAGGAGTAGAGCCAGTGAGAAATGATAATCAAATCGAATCGAAATTATCAACTGATTCGATATAGATTTCACTGTTATTTCTCACTGGGTAATAGCATTTCCCCGAACCTTCAATCGCCATTTTCTTCTGATTACAAAAGCAACGCATGTTGAAAATACTTTTTACGAAATCCCATTTTTTAAATGGTATAAACACGATATTTACTGCGTCTATTGTTAATAAATGACTAAAGTAAATTAAAACTAAATATCATGGAATAATATTAAAGCATTAAGAAATAAGCTGTGATTGGAATGTTTTTAACAATACTGACATTTAACAATACTGACATTAATGCCATCTCTTGCAAAATCATCAAAACTAAATCACACTCCTAATATTTTATGAAGATATTGTACAGATTTTGCATCAAATTAACCAACAGGACGCAGAGTTGTAGTGGCGCTACAAATACCCGGTAAAAAATTTTTCATGTATGAATATGTATAAATATGTATAAACATACATAACACGCATAAATATTCATAAATATATATAATTATATATGCAATATGTCCATACATATATCCTTTTTTTTTGTAAAATTATTTTTTAGTGTAATAGAAATAATAATAGTAATGTGAAAATATTAAAAATAATAATTAAAAAGGTAATTTTCGTACTATTTATTTTAGAAAAAATCAAGTTTGAAGAAATGTAAAAAATTTATTATACTTATGTATAATTATATATAAAATTATGCATAATTATGTATGAGCAATTTTTTAAATATTTTTCTGAACTTGTGTTTTTCTATAACAAACAATACGAAAATTATTTCTTTAATTATTTTTTATGTTTTTACATTACTATTATTATTTCTATTACACTAAAAAGTAATTTTACAAAAAAAGAAAGAAGGATGTATGAACATGTATAGACATATTTTATATATAATTATACACGGTTATGAATATTTATGCGTGTTTATGTATATTTATACATATTTATACATATTCATGCATGAAAAATTTTTTACCGAATAATGTCGTATTTTGAGATAAAAAAACGATATGAATAACAATCTTATATATGAATAATAAATCTTATATATAAGAAAAAGTGGTAAGATTTAAATAATGGACTGTTCTCTACTCTTTGAAGATTAAAGAATTGTAATACTAACTGATTATATTCGTAAAACTTACTTTGCTTTGTTTTGAACAAATGTACGAAATTATTTAATATGTTATTTAATATGTTATATTAGAAGTGATTTAATTTTGAGAGTTTTGCAAGAGATGGCACTAACGTCAGTGTTGTCGAAGACATTCCAATCGCAGCTATTGTTTCCTAATGCTTTAATATTATTCCATGATATTTAGTCGTTTATACTAACAATAGATGCAGTAAATCATGTTTATATCATTTAAAAAAATGGAGCTTCCTAAAGAGCATTTTCGACATGCATTGTTTTTATTTTTTAATCAGAGGAAAACGGTGACTGAAGATCATAGAATTCTGATAGAAACTTGTGATAATATTACTCCCTCAATTAAGACATGTGAATATTGATTCAGATAATTAAAAAGTGGTGATTTTAATGTTAATGACAAAGCTCGGGACAATCAAGAAAGCTGGAAAAGTTTGATTTGTAAGCATTATTGGACGAAAATTCATAATTTGCTTTAAAATTTGCCAGAGAATTAAATGTTGATACAACAGTTATTGAACATTTACATGATGTGGGAAAGGTTCACACAAAGATACATTCAAAAAAGAAAAATTCCACATCAGTTATCGGAAAATATCATTGCAAACTGATCGAATATTTGCATTTCGTTAATCATACAAAAAAAAAGAAGAGTATTGATTATATTTTTTGTATCGAATTGCTACTGAAAAATGGATCTATTTTGATAATCCCAAACAAAAAAAGTCGTTGATCCAGGCCAATCAGCAACATTCACTTCAAGGCGCAATATTCATGATTCAAAGGTATTGCTGTGTATTTGGTAGAAAGATATTGTATACTAACTGTTAAATCCGAAAGAAATTGTCATCGCTGATCGATATCAATAACAATTGTACAAATTGAAGCAAGCATTAAACCAAACTCCAATTGCGAGTAAATGAAGCAAAATAATCCTTCTTCATGACAATGTTCGACCTCATGATATATTATCAATGAAGCAAACGTTATTAGAGTTGGAATGGGAAGTCTTACCGCATATTTTAGTCACACCGTTCTCCAGACATTGGTTGCGTTCAGCAGAACACATCAGTTTTATGATTGTCTGCTGAGGTAGGATTATTCTTATAGATCTAAAAGTATAATTCAATCAGCACGAAGAAAACTTTCAATAGTAGCAAAATAAACGTTCTGTTGAACGCAACTATTGCTCCATTTGATTTTCACTTGTTTCAATCAATACAACATGCTCTAGGGCACTTATGCAAAACTATAATTTAATTAACAATTAAAAATTACAATTACAATATAATTCTTAATTTTCAATTAGTACTTATTAAGGCGTTATTTATATTTCGTAATTATTAATTGTTGAAAATTAAAGTAATTGTGAACAGATTACAATTATTTAATTGTTAATTGTTAACTGTAACTAATATTAAAATAAGAGTAATTAAGGAGGCATATACACCTAGACGAATTAAAAGAGGCCTAATTTTGCGAATTTTTTGTAGAAAAACGGATAGAAATAGAGAAGTTCAGTTTGTTCCATTGTAAAGATCATATACTTTTCTCTATTTACCATTAAAATTTTATTAAAAAATAATATAAAATGAAGTCGTTATTCAAATTTTCGTACATCATGTTTTATAGAACGTTTTACAACTGTTTTACAAATGGTTTGATAATCATTGCTACTCGTATAAAACTCTGAAAGCAAAATGGTACAAGTTTTATAAAATTGAAACATAGATCTTGTGCTTGATGGAGCCGTTTTTTAAAATATTGTGTTTAAATAAAATAGCAGTTAGTCAAAGTTAACATAACAACTTTCACAAAAAAATTTTGCTCGTTTTTAGCTATGAAAAAAAAGCATTGTAAGAAAAAATCTTACGTTAAGAAGTAGTTTTCAATATGTAGAAAAAGTGTAAAATTGCAAATCAATTGATCAAGATACAGTCTTCAAAATACAATGGTCATGCGTTTTGAAAATTATACGTTTAAAAAAACGTTTGAAAAAAATGTAAAGTTTTACATTTAGTTTATACTTTTCATAATAATTATGATTATAAGTAATTGTGATTACATTGTATGTAACGATGGCATATCACTTGGATTATTTTAATTAAATTACACAACTAATTACATTTAAATCAATTAACAAGTCTATACTCAACTTACAACTTTTGCCTAATATAATTGTGAAAACAATTGTATCTTTAAGATCTTTTTCCGTAAACTTCAATAATTATAAATAATCGTTGGCAAACGTTACTTTTCAATTATTTTGCTGTTACTTTTTATAATGAACAATTTGATGACGGTGTTGCAATTTTTTATGACGATAATGCTAACTAATTAAATGCTAAGATTGTGCTTAAGTTTGTGCTTAAGTTGGAAGAGTCACTTCAAAAAGTAACTTGTTATCAATTTTCATTATTTATTGAAAAAATAATAAGTAACAAGTAACGGGTAAAAGTAATCAGTAAAAAATAACGCATTACAAATTAGGAATTTTTTTTTCAGTAACAAATGACTTTTTCAACCTGTTACAAGTAACGTTTAACTTTTCTAACTATGATGTTATCGTTATCGCAATAAAAAATTCACTATGTCATTACCAAATCATTATTATAACAATTAACAAAACAGCGTTACTTGTTGTACCAAATTATAAATAATTATAATTATGAGTAATTGTGATTCCACTGTAAGTACAACTACATAATTCTTATCTTTATTAAATTATTAAATCAATTACATTTGAATTGTGTGATCTACACCCAACTCTCTATTCAACTCTATATTCAATTTATAATTTCGCCTAATATAATTGTGAAAGTAATCGTATGCAATCACAATTAATTGTAACTGAATTAAATATAATTGCGACTTAACAATTACTTTTAATTGCAATTGCAGCGTAATTGTAACTACATTGTAATTATAATTAATTACATGAATCAATTATGTTCAACTTTAAAGGATATACACTTTCATAATTTTGAAGATGTGCGAAAGTTGAAAATTGGATCAATTCCAAAGAAGAATCTTTTTATCGTCTTGAAATCCATCATTTGCCAGAAAGATGGGAAAAAGTTATAACGAAGAAAAATATTTTGATTAAGATATTCGTTCATTATTTTGTTTAAATAAATTAATTTTTGAGAAAAAAACTCTTATAACTAATCACATTCCTAATATTACTAATTTAATCATTTAATGTATTACTAGTTTTGATACGATATAATGCTATTTAGTCTAAACATTACAGAAGAAAATAAAAATACATAGCACGAAATGTATGTAAAAGTCACAGAACTCCGTTTCAATTTATTGGACTAGGAATCTAAAGCGCTACAAGTAAAACTTTCAGAGCGTAGTAAGACAATAAAGAATAAAATGTATTTTAACGATAGAATTTCTGTTTATGGTGCGTAAAGCGGAAACAAATTGCCTTAATCAAAAATGAGAAATTTATCGCATTTCGTGCCTCGTAAACGAGTTGTTTGTTCAAAATTAAACGCAAATCAGATTATTTTCGAGTTAATACATAATTCACACTTGAATAACATACTCTGATTCCATTCGGATCAAATTCGTACGTTAATCTATGATTTTTAGCAACTCATTAAATATAAAAAATTATTCCAAAATATAATTTAATTATGGACTCTTAGCATTAAAAAAACAATAATATTTGATAGGAATAAGAGTACAGCATAGTAATTGGTACGCAAAGTAATTAAGCAAAACTTTCTTATTATTCCTTTAATCCATACATCGAAAAATTTGTACATATATATATATAGAACATTTCGATTCTCTTTGGAGTTCTCCTCAACTATAACATAAATTAATAAAATTCCTCTGATTGATATAAGTAACCTTCAATTCACAGATTCGATTAAGACGTATTCTTTGATTGTTGAGTCACTTTTTCTCTTTAACTAATTGAGTAGTTAGTCAATCATTGATAACTTAACTTTTAATAGATTTTTACAGTATCAAATTTATGACTTTGATTCATATCTGACAATCAGGAGAGTTTTATTAATTTATGTATTAGTATGATGAGAATTCCAAAAAGAATCAAGAAAACATTCTATAGATTTTAAGATGTATGTGGATTAAAGGAGTAATAAGAAAGTTTTACTTAATTACTTTGTGTATCAATTATTACGCTACAGGATAAGGTCGTTATGGGATAGATTCCTAATATGAGATAGCAGAAGGTCTAAACTAATAAGAGCATGTGTTTGATTGTATCATGTTTTTTTTACTCTTAGGATGAAATCTGTTTAATAGAAAAATTATTAGATCATACGTATAGTCGTTACAAAAAAAAAAGATTTGTGAAATTGGATGTTATCAAATTTTAGTGAAGTTAATCTTTAAATCTTGAATAATAAATAAAGTAAAAAATGGACAATTAAGAGCCTTAATACGCGATAATTGGTGCAATTATCATATAAACAAATTTCAAATTGTATCTCTTACATAACTATAAAAATTGAACGTTTCGGTTCAATTCAGCATGAATATTGGATTGTTATCAAGAATTGCTATTATTTGAGAAAATGGCTCGAATACAACTTGAAATATATGTTTATATGATAATCGCACCGATTATCGCGTATTAAGGCTCTTAATTTTTTATTTTATTTATTGTATTTAATATTTCAAGATCTCAACTTTAATTATTCGTTTCTTTAAATCTTGTTTTATTACATAAAAATAAATATTGAATAATAAAGTTTGCATGCGATGATAGAGTAAGATCGTATTGATAAGAAAACGTGTTATGTTTAAAGATTAGATTTAGTGATCGTGAAATCGCAAGACGTAGAGTTGTAATATGAGATACTCACGACATTCATTAGCTAATATGAGAGCATCTAAATAATTCAATATCTTAAAGCATATTATCGAACGATATATTAAGAACGATGATTAAGAATGACGATTCTATTATTGTTGAGCTTTCTCACACACACACACACACACACACACACACACACACACACACACACACACACACACACACACACACGCACACACACACACACACACGCACACACACAC
>Ga0157363_1004196_pt1 | contig 13234 bp, 4 predicted proteins | sample AttsexASBM1_FD_111477 | JGI IMG/M metagenome (GOLD analysis project Ga0157363, IMG submission 111477) | Fungus gardens microbial communities from leaf cutter ant in Ribeirão Preto, State of São Paulo, Brazil - Atta sexdens ASBM1 | ecosystem: Host-associated > Fungi > Mycelium > Unclassified ...
AAAACGAAGGAAAATACGAAACATATGAGAGTGAGTAAAGAACTGAACAGAAAAGGAATGCAGTTCTGGGAAACCGTGACTCATTATATAATGATCGAATTGACCGTAAGTATAGCATAGAAGCTTCGAATAACATATCACGCGTAACTGCGCCGTACAACGAAATTGCACCACAAGTCCCGCGGAACTGCGATGTAAAGTGTTAAGGGATATTAGCAGGCGTCGACGGCAGGCGTTATTAACCGGTCATTGTCCGGGATGGAAAATAAAAAATAGTACAGTTACTAGGTGGCGCATGTTCTCGTTCATCGATTCTGCTTGGAAAAAGAGACATTCCGATGCGGTATTGTGAAAACGAGTTCGACAGCTTGTAACTGGCCGTAATTAAGAATAATAACTCGTTAGAGAAGCATGACGAGGAAACAACGAAATGCGCAATCGGAAAAGCGAGTGCACAAAATGTACTGTTCTAACATTTCTAATATAAATATTACCCTTGCATCCGGAATCGCAGCACGAGCAGTTGTCACCGCACTTGCAATCCTGGCATTTGTCTGTAATAAATTTAAAAAATTATTTTAGAAATTTCAAAATAAATTAAAATTTATATCAAATAACAGAATCCTATTTTTTTTGTCAAAGCGAACATCGATATTTAATAATATATTTCTTTATAAATTTATAAGTGCATTTTTCAATTTTTTTATGAACTACAATTCAGTTTGTCGAATTTAAACACAATTACAAACTGGAAATAATATAAAAAATTACATTGGTTGTCAATTTAATAATGATGTTAATAAGCCTCTTAAAACACTGCAATGAACTTAAAAAATACAATTCTTTTTCTTATTTAATTTATTCTTATCGGTCTAATTAAAAAAAAATATTTTATAAATTTTCACTATAATTGTTTAGAATATTAAATATATTTAGAATATACATATTTAATATATATATATTTTTTATTTATACATATTTATACATTAGAATTTAAAGATATATATTAGATATACACACATATATTAGAAAAAATACAATTCTAGGCGTACATTTTTATTTTTAAGAATCCACATTATTTAAGAATCGTGTATAACATTCAATAATTATTCAACAAGATATTTCAATAATTCAATAACTAATCAACTGCCCTTTGACCATACATTGCTGAATAAATGATAATTATAAATCAATCGCGTAACAGCTTAAAAAATACTGATCTGTTTTCTGCATGTATATTTTTCACTGTGCCTCAATAATTCCTCTAAAGAGCAACAGTAGTAATAATTGAGGAAATGTCATGTCAAATTCTCTATTAATATCCATTAAGCATTTATGAGCATACTCACTCTTGCATTTATCGCATCCTGGTCCCGGCATTTTGGTCGGCTTTGGCTTGTCGCTTCACAGTCGTGACTTGAACTTTCAGATAATGCAGCGGAATGCTTACTCGCCGGTAGAACGTCGTGGCTTCGAATTTATCGATCGTTCCCCACCATAGTCGGGGGCTTGGTTCCGAGCGGCTTGACAAGCGTAACGTGCCGCGTGTGCAATCGTCAACATGCGTGCCATGCGCAATTTCTCAGGGCCGTGTGACTCCAGCGATACAAATTTTTTTATCAGGATTGCTGATTAGGATAACGTAGAAAGAGGCGTTATTATCTCTATTCAATCCCAACATTGTTATTTTTTGTATACATTTAATTTGAATTAATGCGCGTTTGTATCTTAATTTAATACAATGTTAAAGACATTCTTAATACATTGTTAAAGACATTCATTATTATCAAATGCAAAATTAATAAATCGTAAAAATCAAAATGTTAATATCATATGATCAAATCAATTCATAAAAATCAAATCAATTTATAAAAGATTTACATATAAAAATTAAAAAGTGATATTGAATCAAATAAATTTAATCAGCAGATTTAAGGATACTAATTTCGGATATCTTTTATGATTGATTATCTCTAATAAATTTAATTTAACGTAGAGTAAACTGAATATTATTTTGTATGAATAAATCAATATTTAATGTAGAATAAATTTGGATTTGTAATAAAAGAAACAATTGTAAAAAATAACTTATTTGCGATCTTCATTTGATTTATAAATTTTTACACATTTTTACGGTGATTGACCGATGTCTATGTTGTTGGATCGTCCAGAAAGTTCGTGCCGATTTTGAAGGAAAATTGAAACGCAGAAGATTTAAATTTTTAATTTCATTTATTAAATTTAAATCTTTTGCGGCACGAACTTTCCGGACGACCCAATTATGTATCAGGAAGTAACACATTATGTAAGATCAAAAAAATTTTCAAGTCCGACATATCAAGGACGCTTAAATCACGCCGACAATACATGTCCTTGTATTCTCCTTCCTGATTGTCTAATTAAAAATTCAGTGCGATATTGGCACAGATCTCGAAGGTATTATTGATTCAAGATCGACAGCCCTGTCGACATTATCGGTAGAAGACCAATCACGAGAATTGTAAGAAACGACGCAGTACTGTTGCACCTTGCACGTCATATCGATAACGAAGGAGAAAGAGAAAATCTTTCACATTATAAATTCTGAAAACCACAGTTGATAAATTCTATATTCTTTTCGAAATCTTTCCATCTTTTTCAGCTTTTTGTCATCTTTGCGCCATTTTTCCAGCAAATTTTACGTTCCTCATAAAATCATTCTTGTCGAGCTTCGTTCGTAATAATTCCGAAAAAAAGTCTTCCATGTTTTCTTCTCGCTCTTATTTTACATTCGAGGTCTATCACTTTGTCTAGCGATATGTGTAATATTATCTCAAACTTCTTTGCAACTGTAATGATGCTCAATATGATGTTAATATTAGGATGATAAAACTTGAGAATCAAGTAGGTAAATTTGCTATTAGATAAGAATGAAAATGTGTGGACTTTTGACATTATTTCTCTTCATTATATTCATTTTACTGCACTATTTCAAGAAATAGATTTGAATTCGAGAAAGAAGAAAAATCTAATTTTTCTATTATCTCCGATATCACAGGAAGAAGAAAATCAACTTGTCACAAAATTATAACTGTGATCAAACTGTTTCGAAAGATTGCTTAATGCGGAACAAAATGATATGCAGTAAAATATAATGATTTTACAACACAAAATAATTGATAATTCGAAAGAATAATTTACAATTTAATAAAATTGCACATTTAATAAAAACTTAGATAATCAATACATAAAAAAATTATAATTTTTCGTAAAAACAAATTAACATGCGTTATAGAATGTTTTCTTCTGCAGAACGTCGGGTTATTCCATGTATTTAAATTGATTTTGTACCTCCTAAAATAATATAATGCAAAATTTAAATTTAAATATATATATGTGCGCGTGTATCGCACATTTTTTATCTTTTCTTTCAAAAAATGAAGATTAAAAATTTTGGATTATATAATATTAAGCGTGGGAAAAAGTTCGTGGCGTTTTTCCCGTTAGATGGCATTAAAAAAACGCCACGAACTTTTTTCCATACCTAATATGTTGTACTACATATAATATAATGTTTATTTCTTATATTATTTTTCTTAATTACATATTTTTATATACTGCTTAAAATTCCGTTAGTCTTCATTTTTGAAAGAAAACATAAAAACTTCTTCCTTCTAACTAGAAACTTTTGCACATTATTTTATATATACCATCTTGGCCAAAAATTTTGAACACATATTTTTCCATTCATCTGGAATCTTTTTACCTTGTATTGAAAAAAAATTTACTGAATTTTATAATTTTAACGAAATATTTACTTATAATAAATAAACATTTAAAATAAAAAAATTTTACTTAAATAAATATTTGTTTACATTTAGTAAATTCGTTAGTACTATTTAAACAAATATTTAATAAAGTTCAATACATTGTTTTTCAGTGTGATTATCGGCATTATATAAGTTTAAAACATTCTTGAAATAAAAGAAAATTTATAGCAAATGTCATAAATAAATTTTTGAGCTAAAACTTTAAATAATGCTTAATAAAGCGTCTAACATTTTTGGGCAAGACTATATATATATATATATATGCATAGTCAGAGTTAACTTTAGTAAATATACACTTACTAGTTAATGTATACATTTAAAGTAAATAGCATAGTAAATATTATATACTGACTATAGCAAACTACAGTAAAGGTATAAGTTTACTGTTAACACTTTAATTTGTCCACATATCTATATCTATATATATATATATATATATATATATAAAATATGTATATATATATAATATGTATATGTATATATATAATCTATATTATATATAAATAATGTTAATGTATATGTACAGTTAAATCTTAGTTTATAAATACAATTTTACCTTCATATGAGATCTTTATTTTTGTACAGCGCAATCATTCAGTTTCACAATTTCCCACTTTTAGATTTTCTATTTCTTCTATCTAAAAACAAATTTTTAAATTATTACTAATACGTTATTTTAAAATTAACTAACTAAATTTTTGATACATGAATTATTACGTATTACACATGAATGCGACGGATAATTGTAATGCATTTTTGGATGCAAAAAGTTATCGGCAACATTTTCATCTCCTATTATCCCAGTCTTCTGAAATATAACGTAAAGTGAAATAAATTTCTAATACATTGCAAAAGATCTTGCGTATTTATATATTTATTGTTGCTATTTACCTCTTTTGGTTTTGGAGATAGCTGAAGTTTTATTTTTGAATTGGACGATTGTGTGATCTTTTTTTTAGGTGTTAATAGCATTTTATCTGTTACAGATTTCAGATTTTTGGTCAGATAGGACTCTGCGCCTTTTATATACATTCCAACCGGCGATATTACGTGATCATAATTTCCTATTTGTCGATAAATGTTCTTCGCTTGAGGACTTATATGCTTGTTTTGCTTATTCATTCCCGGTAGTAAATTGGGAAAGTACGTGCGTTTCGGCTTACAATTCTTGTTAACAAGTGTTTTTCCAGGAGTTATAAATAATCGTGGTTTTGTAACCAGTTTTTTTGTCGACGAAGGAGTAATACTCTTCTTTCTCGGTGAAGACTTCGGTACTTGTAAAGTTTGCTCATTCTCTAATACGACTGACAGCGCGCAAGTATTAAAATCTTTGTTGAACGTTTTCTCGGCTTGGCCATCTTGTCTGTCACAAGGAGTGCGAGGACTGTTCAATCTTGTCCGATGAAATAAATTGAGCAAAGATTTATATTTTTCCAAATAATCCTGATATTTCTTTACACTCATAAGAGTTTTCATTAATTTATCGTCGACCTCAATCGAAGAATCATTGATATTTGGATGAATTTCTTCCGTCGGCTTGAAATTTTCGTCAATTTCCATCACTATCTTTGCTGTATCGAGGCACCTCTGTCTTTTTTTTGCAATCTCATACATGACCGTACTCTCAAAATCGTTCGGTTTAATCATTTCTTGATGCTTGTCTGCTTGCTGCTTAAGTATATCAAATATTGCCTCCGAATCCATTCTATCATACTTTTCATTTAGTAACAATCTACATTCTAGACTCTCTTCAGGTAATTTATTGTACTGATATGTTGAGTCCGAAGTACATGTTCCAGCTTTTTTTATCTGCTCGTGAACGATAGGTGAATTTTCCAGAGAGGCCATTTGGTTTTCACAGGTACGCAAGATATTAGCCATACTTTGTAAAGGAGACTGTAATAAATTCTTCTCCCTTGGGACAGTATAATCATTATCAGGAAATAACTTTTTGCACATCGTTTCTAAGCTTTCAAATGTATTTGTATCGTTCAATAAATTTTTTGTAATATAGGAAGTATTTTTTGACATACGCCAACACGCTTTCTTGGGGCTTTTAGTATTACATTGAGAAGAAACAGGCGTTGTAAAATGTAGGCCTTTATCAGGAGATAAAACACTCAAAGATTTTCGCAAGAGATCATGAGACTCTTGGCTTTTTCTTTTCGTACAAATTGGTGTCGACATGCCAGGAGATTCTGGCCATTCAGGAATGGTCTCGTCCTCTAAAAATTTACACATTTTTCGAAGTTCTTCATTAAATCTAAATAAACTGAGTTCTGGATATTGTGACTGTATGTGAGAATCGTTATTTATAACAGATTCTTCAATTATCGTTAATAAATTTTCTGTAAAAACTTTTGGTGCGTCATGGTAATCTACAGATAAACGTCTTAGCAAACGTTGTTGCACAGCTGTTTCTTTCAACTTTTGGTCTGCCAATGACTGTAGCAATGTTTTTAACTCAAAAGGACTAAATTCGTCTTTGGAACTCATTTCGCTGTTTGAATCATGCTGATTTTCTTTTGGAAAATCATCTTTTCTGTTTAATAAAACAGAATTTGATAATGATAATGCTTCAAAAGAAGGAACGACTATTTCAACTTCCTTGCGACTCATTTTTTTCGTTGTATTTTTAGTAGGAAAAGAAAGCCGATCACTTTTAATATTATAATTCCTATCCCTCCTCAAAGCTTTATCAAGCACAGTGTAACTTTTTGATCTTTTAAGTTCTCGATTAAGTATTATATTTCTCAGTGACTCTGCTGACATAGAACGTGGACGATTATTAAGATCCTGTTGTCCCATGAACTTTTTATTTAAATTACAAAAATTAATGTCTTGGCTGACATTAGTTTCAGATAGTGTAGGACTTAATTGTTTTTTAACACCATCATATTCATTATTCAGGTATTCATTATTAAATAAATTTATACATTTATTCAAGTCTGGTTTGATTGACAAATATGATGTTCCATCAGATACAATCAATGCATCGTCTATCAACAAAGGATGTCTGTTTTTATATCCCATATTATCACTTTTCTCAGCAATATTGCACGAATCTGAGATAAATTGCTGATTGGTTGAACTACCAGCTAGAATTACAGACTCAACACAAGATGTATTCTCCGAACAACCATGTTTATGAAATTCATCTGATACCTGATTTGATTCATCTTTATTTATCGTTATTGTTTGACCTATAAACATGCATATTTATATATAGTATTTTTTATTTAATGTCGACACTAGTATTGTTCTGTCTTTATTTATACCCATGAAGTGCAAAGAAAGATAAAACAATTGTGTCGACTTGTGTCACTAAAAAGAAGATAAAACTTTAATTAAAAATTTGAACATATTATAAAACTATAATAAGGTTTACATAAACATTGATGTTTATTGTATATATAATAGTAATGATATATAATAGTAATGATTGAAAAACAATAATAGTAATGATTGTTAGGTCTGTTCTTTTCTATATTAGGGCTAAAGTTCTTGCATGATTCATTTTTCTTCTTTTTCTTTTTATATTGGAGAGAAAAAGACAAAACACAAACTGCAAAAACATTCATTCCTGAGATATGGAAAAAGAACAGACTTATTATATCTTTATTATTTATCAATGGTAAACAAGGATGAAATAATTCACTTGTATTACACATCCTTGCTGAAAAACAAAGATATAAAAATTAATTCCATTACTTTAAATACAAAGCGCCACTACGGTCTGAATGTTAAGATGTTGAACTATTATAAAAATTATTTTACTAAAAATTTTTTTTGATGCAGTAAATACACGTGGTTATTGATTGCCTTCTCATTTTTATATAGTACACTTACTGTATACTATATAAAAATAGAAAAAGGTATTAAAGACCACATATGTATATATACAGTATTTAATTACACATACAATATATACAGCATTGATAAAAAATATTAGCACTTTATTAACTAGCATTTAAAGTTATAGATACAAATTTGCTGTAAATTATCCTTTGTTTCAAGAATCTTTTAAGCCTATTTTATAATGTGCTCTTAGTTTTCTGCTTTTGTTTTTTTTTCTCCTTTGTAACCATTTTATCGAAAATTATTTCTTGCTACATATTTCTTGTTTCTTTCGAAGTTCATTAACTTTTATCTCGGGTGATATAAAATAAAAAACTGGATAAAAAGCAAAAAAACAAGATGTAAATAACAGCAAAAAACAAGAAATAGCACATTTCTTGAACAAAAAGCACATTGCAGAAACATTTTAAACTTGTGTATAATGCCAGTAACCAATAAGTACAACAAAGTAAATAAAAGAATTCTAGAAGAATGAAAAAAATGAGTGCCTAAAATTTTTTAGTCAAAATATATAGGTAAATAAAAATATATAGGTATAGGATTATGTGTAGAATTACAACAGATTTTATTTATAAATGCTGACTGTAAGCATAATATATAAAGAAAACATTATCGTACTTACGAAAACTATTTAAAGAATCTGTAAAATTATGGGCACGTCTTCGTCGAATGCTCATTTTAATTTCTTAGAAAATGTCTGCTACAATAGTAATAATGTACAACAGTAATAATGTAAGAACAGAGCAATTCGCTCGAAAAGTCAGGAATTCAAGAGAACATGACACCCATAACGGCTCAAACACGCTTACATTCTACTGAAACTGAACTTGTTTTCGAATGATCAGTGGTACCAACATATTCGATCACGTGATAATGTATTAAGCTCGGATTCTCATGCAATATATCTATGGTTTGTTTTTACATTAGATTTGTTCGACTTGCTTACACTTTTTACACTTAGCATCTTTGCTTTCCCTCTTTTCAGCGCCAAATATTTATCTATGTCATTTTAAGTGTAAAAAGTGTAAGCAAGTCGAACAGACCAATTGCTTGAAGTCCCTAAAAATATTTGTATAAAAATATATAATAACTTAAAACGGGATATATATATATATATATATATAATGCCTGAATATATATATATATATATATATATATATATATATATATTTTTTTTTTCAGGCGTTGAAAAAAGAGAACAATGATACTAAGTGTAAACAACGCGATAAATTTATTAACTAAACAATAAACATACATACACATGGTAGAAGAACTCAAGTGTGCTCTTGCACATACATTTCTAATCCAATGAAAACGTGACACCATGTTGTGGTTCGCATTAAGCCGGAATCAGACTACGCATTGAAGAATGAGATTGAAGATTGAAAGATTGACATTTGACTAGAATCAGAACAAAAGGAACCAAAATTTCTTTGTCTTCATGCTGAAATTTCAATCTTTAATCTTTAATTTTAATCTTCAATGCATAATCTGATTCCGGTCTTAGATGCTGTGTTATTGTTCTTTTATTTTACTCATTTTTAATTATATTTGCTTACAATATATAGTATGCTTACAATATATTGAATTTGATTTTATCTTTTGCCATAATAAAAACTGATTTTCTAAATTTCTTCTCACTTCAATATTAATGCTTTTTGTTTTAGGAAGCAATAAAAATATATATTTTTAAATTATTTTTTTCGATGATAATTTTTACATATATATTTATTTGATAAGTACTCATTTTGATCTCTTAAACTATTACTTCAAAATTATTGCGATGCAAATGTTTAAATAATTAATTAATGATTTTATATTAGTATGCATATTTAATGACTTTCTATTAAATTATCTTAATTTCAGTATATTATCTTAATTATAATATTTATAAATTAATTATAAATTATACATATCAAGTGCTCAATGTAAACTAGGTCAATATATTATTGGATCTTGATTTCAGTTCTTTGCTGAGTCTAAGCATAGGAATCACAATCATGATAAAGAATCACATAGCGCTCACTAATTAGTTTTCTCTGCTAAATACAGTCAATGTAGAAAATCGCTATTTCTCAAGAATGGAGAAAAAATATTATTTTCAAAATAATTAATTAGAGAACAGAAATACATGTACATCTATATATATTATTCGTATACGTGACAATCAAACTGAATACGTCTACTCTCGCCTAAGAATTAATATAAACAAGAACAGAATATTATTAGCTCAATCAGTATTATCTAACTGTGACAAATTATATATTTCATTTTTCGAATAAATACACGTAATAGACAATAATTTTTCTTGCCACTTCAAATATCCACAATAAGTTAAAGAAAATTGTATAAATGTTTTTATAATTGTTATTATAACTAGATTATACTCTTTAAGGATGCTGTATTCTTTCGAGATCTACTTGTTGTAAAAACGAAATGCTTTCGGGGTTCTATCGATATAACTTCTCCAACATCAGTATTAAGAGAATCCTAAAGTGAAATTCAAACTCCAACGAGATTGCCGTTTACAAAAAATATATAAATATATAAATATATAAATATATAAATATATAAAATATATAAATAGTGACACGTCAACACATCTTTATATAATACAATATCTCTGCACACATATACATAAATTTTCATATAATGATAATGTTTTAATTAGAAGAATTAGTTTTTATCTAAATCTAATTCTAAGAATTCGACGTTATTTGTTCATATAAACTATTAGTCTGTGTACCACAATTTCGTAAGTATAGATTGCAAAATTTTTATATCAAATAAATATTGACAATCTCTGATGTCATATTGGAGATAAGAAATGATAAAAAGGATTTCAATTTAAATATATTATTTTTTTCGTTCAACATAATCTCTACCTCACAGACATGTACAAATACACATATTTTAATATTGGAAAAGGATTTTCAAATCTGTAAAAAAGAAAAAAAATAATTTGTTATACAAAATTTATTGCACTTAGTTGATGAGACAGACGACTCGAGGATCCTCTTAAAAGGATCTTAAAGTAAAACCCGAACTCCGATGAGATTGCTGTTTTACCGACAGTAAAACGCGACACATCGACATATCTTTATATGCTACTACATCAATATCGCACTCACGCATACGTACAAACTTTCTAACTAACTAACTTTCGTATTAAGTAAAATGTCTAAACCTAATTTTAAGTATTCAACATTGACTGTTCATCTCTAGACTCTAGTCTAAATCAAGATTGTTTTATACGTACAAAATATAAAACTCATATATAAAGCAAACATTACGAGTCGACGTTAAAAATCAGTAACAAAAAAATCAGTAACTGTAATTTTTCATGTTTTTTTCGTTTTCGACATTTGGACTACATTATCATTCACTAAGCGCTAACTGATTAGTTTTTCCTGCTGAACGCAGCTATTGTTTTATACAAAGCATGATTAATATCATGTTTTTAATTTGATGCTTAGAATTAACAAATCTTACTTTGCATTATGAATTTGAATATAATTTATTTATACTTTTCCTGGATTAAGAATACAGAATAAGACGAGAATGACAGAATTTAATAATTCAAAAGTAACAAAATCCGCAAGGCGTCATTTTTTTTTAAATATTGTGTACACTGCGCAAATTTTATATAAAATAAAGTTATTATAAACTAATATATAAATCGAGATAATCGTTTATTATGCAACACAATTGAAATCTAAATCATTAAATTGAAATATGTAAATCATCTGTGCGCGTAACGAATCTAAGAAATAAAGCAACAAAGTCTAATTATCGCAAAAAAATGCAACGAATAGATTATTTTATTTATTTCGTAATATGTGTTAATATTTCGATTATCGTGCGGCTTTGAGATTTTAACGCGGGCAGCACAACATATTTAACGCAGACATTCCTTTACTGAAGCTCGTGTAGGCAGGTAAAAGTAATCATATATCTTCGTTCTGAATTTTTAAAATATGACATATGTATTTATCTAAAAACGTTACTTAGATAATCGTAAATGAAAATTACAAAGTAATAAGAATAAAAACTTGAAATAAAAAAAATTTGATCCAATTGTACGCTTAGAATTGTCATTTAGATCTAACTTTTAATAACCTCTTGAGAAAGTAACATTTATTTTGCAGGAGCAATTCCCACTCGGTAATTTTTCATGTCGAACTCAACATAGTAACGACGAAGAAATACATTGCCCAAAATCCACATCGTTTCCATATCTTTGCCCGTATTCGCACTCTTAAAAGCGCTTATACACTTTGTCTTATTGATTTGTTCGAGCTGTAACAAATTAATTACAGTATGATGTTTTTACTCTAAAACATTTTGAAACGTTATTTGATGATATTTACCTTAATAATATAATCTTCACCAGTGAGTTCGAATAGTTTACCACCTAAGAAGAAGTAGATGTAGGGCAAATTAGAAATCTTGTCGCAGTCCACCTTTAAACAAAATTTGATGTTAGTAAACCATATTAGTATATAATCGGTAATATATCAAATATTATCTAATATATTTTAGTAATCTGTATATTATGGTTAAAAAATAGCTGCCATCGCAATAAGTGTCATTATTTACAATTAATTCTCCCTCAGTATCAGTAGCTCCGATCAGTCTATTAATATTTTCAATATCTGATGATGGTCCAATTAGCTTGAGCGTAAGCGTGTCGAAAATAGCTTCACAACCATCCATGCATAAACCTGCATCTTCTATTTCAATTCTACAGTACAACAGCGTTATTAACGATTAGTTGGCATATAATTTACAGCTAACATACAATTTAAGCTAACATATAATTTAAAAAAGAATCACGTACTGATCTATAGTAAATTTCCAGATTGTTTCACGGATGACATTAATGTACGTTAATTTGCCTCTGTAAAGCCTTTTATCGGAGCCACCCAATATCAGTTCATTATTCAATTTGGATTTCCAGGGATTCCTGTATAGATTATATATTTTTCAATATGAAAAAACAATATTTTTATACTATAGAAAGGCAAATTTTCTAATATGAGGGCATAAACCGTTCGTAAAAAATAATTTTGGAAAAGGGGCACATATGGAAAGATACATGCCGATTTAAATAGAAACTAAAAACAGGTCGTGACAATAGGCCTAATTTAACCATATTGTTAAAAACAAGAAACATTTCGGAATGCTTGTATATTGAGGAGAAACCTATTCCCAAGATACCATCGAATTTCACATTGTCGAATCGAATCATTTCGATTGTATGTATTTCTCCGAATGTCTGATTTGAAACATTAGTTCCAGCAATCTATAAAAAATTGATGTGTTTTTAGCATATTTTTACACTAAAATTGAAGCTAAATAGAATTGTTTGCTTGACGATGACTCACATTTATTACATCAGTAGATAAATCTCCCGTCAGCTTATCCTTATTATCGTATACAAAACTAAAAGATTTATAATTTGATATGTATGTGCTGGATTTAGTGTGATCGTATCTATTATGTAACGCTGTAAGAAAAAATCATATATTAAAGCAATATTAAATTAATATTTAAAAAAATATTTT
>Ga0157363_1004197_pt1 | contig 13233 bp, 4 predicted proteins | sample AttsexASBM1_FD_111477 | JGI IMG/M metagenome (GOLD analysis project Ga0157363, IMG submission 111477) | Fungus gardens microbial communities from leaf cutter ant in Ribeirão Preto, State of São Paulo, Brazil - Atta sexdens ASBM1 | ecosystem: Host-associated > Fungi > Mycelium > Unclassified ...
AAATGTCAAAAGAGCTTTTGATCAAATATGAGACAGAGATTGCGGATTAATTATAAAATAAAAAAAGGAGCAAGGACGTGGATAAGAATACAAGTAAAAATATGATATTCTTTCAACAGAATACTGGAAATGCAAAATTGAATTTAATCAGCCTACGCAAAAGCTAACATTTTGATTAGGTAATATTTTGCTTTGTTCAAATGTTGTTCAAGTATTATTTGTATATTATTTTGAAGCAATCCAAGGAAATAAATTGAAGTTATTTAACGTTAGAATGGTGATAAATAACGTCAATTTATTTTCTAAAATATTAAATTATAAATTATAAATTAAAATCAGAAATTATAAATACATGCACATTAAAATGTGGTGCATTATCTCAAAAATATAAATTCATGACATTTAATATTATGTATATACATATTATAATATATCATTTTTATGTATTTTAGCAAATTCAACACAGGAATCTATAAAAATATCTTTCTGAATACTTTCGAAATAATCCGTATAATTGTGTATATTCCGGAAATGTATTAGGCACGTAATTAAACATTAATTCCAATGGACTTGATTGCTTTATAATATTACAAATTCTTTAGCTTAATAGACAATTATTTCTGCTTAGTCTTTAAGCTTCTGAGATTTTAGAGAATCTTCTTTTCTCCTAATTAAAAGTACTTTCTGCTATTCTTCTCTTTAAGAGAAATAAGTGTAATAATATAATTGTCTATTACAATATCTTCATCTTGTCCCGTGTAATCATCTTCTTCCTCTGAGACATTTACTAATTTCCTTTTGCGTTGACATTCTTGAGTTCTCTGTTCTCACGCTTATCAAAGCAACTTTAATGTTATAAATATGTAATATTGTAACAAAACATAATAAAAATGTTTGTTTATAATCAAATATATAATAATTAGTCAAAATTTAATTTTGATAAAAAAAGAAAATATTCAACTTGAAAGTATTTGAGAATCAAATAGTAAGACATCTAATCATTAATTTTCCACTTATGTCAGTGTACAAAGTATTTATCTTTTAATTGTCTTTCAAATCTACGATCTGAAATTAACGAATAGATCAAAATTGAACGAATGACAGATCATGCATAAACGACTTACTTTGCAAACAAAAGTTTAATGTTAGTATTATTATCTAGAATGTAAGTTTCTTAGAATAACAGAGATATATATACGCTAAAGTATGATTCTCATACACATTTACACTCATATATCGACTATGTAATTGCTATGGTCATGTTTCTTTGTTCACCCTTGTAAAAGTAAAAAATTATCACATATAATCGTGATTTAATTTTGAGAACAACAAATTCATAAAATAATTTATAATAGTTTCGCATGTGTTCTATTTTTTCTGTTTATGATTATGTAAAGTTAAGAAAGTTATTTTATAAAAGTATAATTAGTTAAAACTTTTTTCATTCGAAAAAATGTATGTTTCAACAAAATGTTAGTTTAAATCCAATAATTATTACGATTATTTATATTGTGAAAAAATGTAATTCTAATGGAATTTGTTGAAATATTATATAATATTTATTTTTTTAAATTATTAATAAAATGTCGGCAATACAATATCAGTAATATATTTAATTAACAAAGAACGACATGCAAGTAAATGAAGTGTAATGCACTGTATCGTCATGATATAGTTCTTCATTTCAGACTATGCGTCATGATATAAACGAATATGCAAAAAGATATGTTACACTATGATTATCTACCTACGCTGAGGATGTTAATTTTGACACGCGTTTTATACAAGCGCATTTTGTCATCTTACAACAAAGACTAAATTACCTACATTAAATGTGCATGGAGGTTACAATAATTTTTTCATAATGATCTTCTGTAACTTGAAACTTTTTATCACCTGTTTTCATTCAATACTTGAGATTTATATATATTTTTAACTGTAAAGGTCTCTTTTCATTTTCTTTACTACTTATTTGATTGCTGTTTATTCGACGATAAATAAAATAAATAATTAATGACAAATGCAAAAAGAATTATAATAAATTAGTTTCCTTTGTTTAAAATTTTGCTACCTTATTGCCGAAGTGATAAAATTTACTCTTTTATTCCTGGTCTCACCGACAGCTTCAAATGCCGACGATGTTCAATCACACGACATAGACATTTGACGTTCATCGAGTGTGCACAACATTTCTTATAGCTTCCCGAACGACACGTGGCGGGAAGCAGTTAAACGCACCGCATATGCATCTCGTCGCAGATGCAACTGGCGCATGGTGCAAGACGAATTTTACACGATGCAAATCAGTCACAGGCGGAGCGGGGAAGACGGATCGTTTATCTGCTTTTTCGTGGGCGCTGCCAGGTGCAGTTTTCTACAAACGCTATTGCATTGAGCTCGATATAAACGCGGAACGACGTATGCACGTGCTGTCAGGGTCGCCTCCGTTTCAGTGCTTCGCGAAGAAAGATAGTAGAATAACATTGGTGCCGCGGTCTCGCGTTATGCATCCTCAATACCAAGTGCTATTTGAAAATTTGCATCTTACATGCTTATTAATTATGTTAATTATTAATGTTAATTATATTACACTGAAAAAATATCGGATTGAAAATGAATCAAAAGATTCTGATTATAATCACAATTCTAATTATCTTAACTAGATTCTAGCATAAGCAAAAAAATCTGATTCGTTCATTTTTAATTCGGAATTCCAATTAATCCAATTAGACATTTTTCTCAATGTAGGTTTGGTGTAAAATTGAGATATACTTGCTAATACAAAGATCAGTTCATATATTAAAAGTATTAAATGAATGAGATAATGATATTTTGAAAAAATTGATTTACTCTTCGGTGATTATTAATCTCGTTATTATTGAAAAATGTTATGATGGAAACAATCATGACCCATGCAGCTTTTATCGATTGAATTTTTTAGACTATTCGTGATCTATGACATTCATTCGATAGAATGTCAAGATTACATTGTCGTCATTGAACTTCCGATTACGAGTCATCAAGGATTATCACAATATGATTACCCAAGTTCATATCAGTATAACCTCTATATAATGAACGATTTATTCATTCAAGTTTTCTTTCTAATAAGAATCTAATAAGAATGATTTTAATATACGAGGAAAGAGAAAGAGAAAATGAAAGCATTGTTTAATTATTAGAGAATTTGCTTACAATTTATGAATTAAAAAATCTTTGAAATCTTAAAAAAATATGAATAAAAAATCTCTTTTTTTTACTAAACTTATTATTTTATTATATTTATTATATTTATTTATGTTGGAATAATTTATCGAAAAGATAATTTTTGTACAAAAAGCTAAAATATAAAATAATGTTATTAATTAATAATACAAAAGCTCAAAGCGAAATTAAAATTCAATAAAATCTCATAAAATAATCATTGTTAAATGTAAAATATAAAATGTAAAATATAAAAATTATATTCAAATTTCTGGATCATATAAAAACATCGAGTTTACTTATGCCAAAAATATAAGGTAATCATATCCAATATGATTTAACTAGCTTTGCAATTTTTTTTAATTTTCTGCTGAATCCAAAATTGAATATCAGATATCTGATAGTCAGATTCAAAAGAGAAAACATTTCTGAATATTAATTGAAAATATAAAACATTTTCAAATATTTGTATGGGTATAGTAAAGATTTAAAAAAAATATTTGAGTCGTACACTTATTGAGTTCAATATGATCTAAAATCTATGTTTTCCTTTTTTTAAAAAAAAATATTAGAAAAATTAAAAATGAAATAATCCAATTCTTTTTATAAGTTTATTAATATATCGGTATATTCATTAACATAAGAATACACAAAGAATTATTTTCCAAACAATTGATTTATCTACTTATCTACTTATCTCTACAATATTTAGTAAATGGATTAGAATCCATAATTTAAAATAACGAAAATTCAACAAAAAATTACAATTGATGCGTATATTTGATATGCCTATAACCGTTTATATCTACAATATTTACAAAGAGTTTTTTTTAAATTGATATAAACGTCATGATAGAAATATTAATTAAATACTGTGTTCTAAACTATATATAAATACAGAGCTATGATAATATACGGAAATTAACTATCAACTTGATTAGTTATAAAAAATAATAACTTACTTGAAGTATTAGATCATGATCACAATGCAATACTGCATTTTACATTTGGTTTTATGAACATTAAATTGCATAAACTGAGCAATTAACTGATGCAAATAAGTATGAACAATTTGTACGATTTATAGTGCTAATTATTGTGCAAAAATAAAAAATTATTTTATTTAAATTTATATATTTTCTATTTTCTAATAAATTACTTGAGCTCATTGAAATACTTATTAATAAAAAATTTGACCACACCAAACGGGAAAAGTTGTTTTAACAAAAATTGAAAAAAATCCTATTTTTACGCTCAGATTTATAACTATTATTACAGTATAATAATCTTGATGTATATATTAGACTCCTATTTTGTAATTCTTAGTGACAGTAATGATACCGTTCCATTATCGCAGGTTTTGTAGATGGTAAAAAAGCGCAATGATAATATAATGATATCATCACTTGTTAAATGTTACAGAATAGGGGACCTTAGATTTACTAAGCCTGCATTTATTTAATACTGCGATTATGACACATAATGATAGATTTTCGTTAATTAAATGTATCAATTCTGTTTGCATATAGGTTTGTAAATGATTCTATAGATAGAAGTAGAAGAAGCATTTTTGGCTTTTACAATACGGATACGACATCAAATGTCTTCAGAAATATAATTCTTGATATTTTATGACGTTTTAATTTATCGAGTAATATTTGTAGACAACGACGGTGCAATGAATATGTCTGATACTTTCAATAGAGTACAAACAAAAATTTTGAAGATAGAAAAAAAGGCTGTTTTGTCACTACTTGAATTTAGTTATTCAAGATTATGAGTGTAAAGTTCATAACACAATATCGGGAATACTGCAACGTTGAACATTGCAGAAGATTTAATAAATTTTGTAAAAAATTCGCCCAAGACTAACAATTTTTAAAGACATATTGTTGCGTCCGTAGTATCTATCTCTAAATTGTTGATTATAAATTACCTCGTCAATTTGTGTTTACGCACGTCTGTCTTATCAGGTTATCGTATTAATGATATCCGTTGGTAAGCAGGTATAATAGGCGGAATATTTTTAAAAAACCAAATTGTTTTCATGATTTTCATTTATTTAATATCATAACTATATACATGTATGTATTACCGAAAAATTTTATTATACTGTTGTTATTTTAATGCATAGGTATAAAAGAAGAAATGTCAAACAAAAAGGCGAATTTAAGACTATTTTTGTTCTACTCGCTGGATCTCGTACGATACAAATACCTATATTCAATTTGTGAAAATTACAATACTTTAAGAAATTTTTTTCAGTGTTTGTTCTTCATCTGATACATCCGACGTAGCTGCAAAAGCAATAATTTTCTACAAAATATGAAATCGTTTGATTTTTTTACGACATTTTTTTCTATTAAAGAAAATGTTCTGTCATTTAGATGTGGCAAATATGCTATTAAAAAAAAAATTTCATTTCGAAAATGTAAAATTAGTAATTGAAACTGTACTACTATAAAAAATTTTAGAAAGCAGTTCGAAGAATTCTAAACTTAGTTACTAAGAAAAAGAAAACATTCAAAATAGATTTGCCAAAGTTGAAATGCAAAAAAAAGACATCCAAAAAATTGGACAACTCGGAAAACAATTCAAAAGATTATTGTATAAATGTAGAAAATATAGAAATATAGAATATAGAAAAAGTAGATAATATAGGAAATATTATATAAAATAATCGATAATTTAGTAAATTATTTGAAAAAAAGATTCGATACAGAGGTGAGTACATTTTTTTGAGTACATTTGTGGAAAGTAGAAAGATATTTATTGGAAGATGATAAGTTTGAAGATATTGTAGAGCATTTTGACTCGAACGTAAACAGGGAACGACTAATTCTGTCGCAATATGTTGCAAGACATTGTATAGCAGAAGAGGCTTATAAGATTGGGCGCTGATCAATGAATAATTTTGCTACAATAGTTACAGTACAATAGTTTGCTAGAAGAAATGACATGCAGCGGACTTGCTGCCAGAGTGAAGCTTGTAAAATTAATGTTAACAATTCCTGTCACATGTGTGTACAACGGACATTTTTTTCTTTTAGGAGATCAGTAACTTATTTGTGGAGTATTATGACGCAGATTAAATTCTGTAAGCATTATATACGAAGAAGAAGCAATGAAATTAACAAATGAAATCACAAATGAATTCATAAATCGAAACGTAAGTAAGCGTGCAATTGCATTGCATTGCAGTGAGAAAAAAAAGGAAAAGCTTTCACATGGTCAGTGTTATTTATGAAAAAAAAAAGAAAAAAAGATTTTCAGAAATGCTTCTTGCACCTTCAATGTTTCCCTTATATAGTTTATATTTTGAAGTGGCTTAGGTACTATCTCGATACTTTTAACAACTTTATTTAAAAGATGACGAACGAGAGACAATTTGTAACAATTCATTATCGAATAAGTCAATGAACAATTACATAGTGTCGCGTAATCTATTGCATTATCTTCTTAATTAATATGTAAGTCATTAATTTGCTTCTCTTTTTATCACATCATGCCTCGTATCTTAACTTACAATAGATAGATATGACATTTATACATATTTATAATTAATATCAGCAATCGATATGAATTTAATTTAATAACTAAAAAAATTTTTGATTCTGTTGATTATCAAATAAAAAAATACTATAAAATTATTATTTAAGTATGATAAGACGGAGGGAAAAAGAATTATCGATGATAATTTAAAATATGATATTTAACGCAAAGTATATAAATTATAAGGAAAGAAATTTCAAGCACTACATAATGCATTGTGCTGTACTTTCGGTTTTAGAATAAACAAATTCGGATGAGGAAGCGGACAATGCTCGGGATGATTAGCGCCGAGGTCGGCGGACAGGCCAATGAGACCATTAATGAGCGACAACAACATCAAATGAAAAGGTCCTTGTAATATAATATTTTTCTGCGGACATGCAGCAATAATTGACAGCTTAATAATGAAAATAATTGCAAATCGTTTCAATATGGACAAGTACCGCAATATACAACATCATCGAAGTAGTTCGTTCATCAGCAATATTAATTATATAATTGACAAATGACTCGAATCTAAGGACAATCAATGTCTATTACACTCATCAATTACTGTAATGAATAATAGCAATTAGCTCAATCAAAAACGCTTTCCAAATTTACGCATTAATTGCTAATTTCAAGTGTGTCATCAAAATGATGTAACAGTTTCCGATACAATGTTAAAACATTGAAATCTCTTTTATAAATATAGTAATTCAAATATCGATGTAACAAAAGAATAAATATTAAAAAATTTATTAAAATATGTATTTAATTTAAAAGAAATGTTTTTGTTAAAAATGCCTTGGTTTTATACATATTTTCAATATATTAATTACAGATCACGAAAGATAAATTTTCAAGCACTTGTATTTTATATTTTCGTGTAACACTTCATTTTTGCATTTTGTTTTGTTTGTGCATCTTTTCGAATATTCGATAACAATTTCATGAAAAGTGTTCGACACGTGAGTGATCTCAATTTGCAAATGTATCGCATCAAAGATGCATTTTTCATTTCTCGCTAATGAAGATTAATGAATAAAAGTTTGAAAAAGCTTCAACAGTACGAAAAGCTCTCTACTCAGATATTTTATTGATATAAAAATCAAAAATGCAACATTGATATAAAAATCAAAAATGCAACTTGTCTTATCATTAAATAGACAATTAAATACTCATCTTCGCCTCGCGATAGAGGTTTCTAGAGAAGTGTTCGAAACGAATCATTTATGAATATTTTCGAAGAAAGGAAAATTACATAAAAAATAATTACGTTGAATTTTAATTCAAGAAAATTAAAATATTGTTTAAAATTTATTTAAATATTGAATTTGATTATAATATGATATAGCAATAATTTTTTAATATAACTAATCTCATTTTAATATAACTTCGATGAGTTGCAATTTTTTATGAATATTTGCATCAATGTTTTTTTTTCAGTTTTATTTTTAAGAAATTAAATTTTTATAATTTATTATATATAATAATAATTTCATTAAAATACTATTTTTTCAATTTAATTGATAATGTGAGAATGGATGAGATATATTCATTTTATATCTCTTATTTCAATAAGATAATCTTATGTTGTTAAAGAATTTACTATCGCAATTATAATCGAGTTTTGATATATATTATTTACATAAAATATTATACTTAAATAATTATTAAATCTTTCAGTTGATAGATACATTATTTATACAATGTAATTAATAATAAAATTTAAATTAATGATAATGTGAATTTAACCTAATATTTAATAATATATACTTTCTTGAGTAGGAGCGACATGTCAACGTACTAATTAACTCAATAATTTTTACGTGACGGAATTCATAAAAAATGAATACAAACTCCATAAATAATACTATCTCGCAAATATGTATATTAATGTTATTTATTTTTAGATTTGAGAATTGAAGCGAAAACAGCGCGAAAATTAGAACGACGATAAAAATAATCAAAGATTATATATGACAGATAAGATTAATGACTCAATGAAATGATACTCATCACCGTAATCATCACTTCTTAACAAGATTACATTTATCTATCAGCACGTAAATCAGCACACTTGTAAAATGTAAATGGTACTTAATAAATCTCACAAGACTAATGATAACATCAGCTTTATTAGCGAATATTGTTAATTATTTTTATTAATACGAATCACAAGAAACAGATACGAATGACATATTTAAGACTGATTCATATTACAGCTTTAAAAAATAGTACTAATTGTAAGTACCGAAAACAGCGAATTGATTTATTAGAGGTTTCCACCATGTTGTTCTTTAAATATTTAATGTGATTTTCTTATCTTTATTATAGGTTCCTATCATGTAAAAATTATTTTTATACTGACATAGCTTCGATTAAAATAAGGCAAACTTAGCAAACATAAAGCCTATCTTAAATAATCATTGCATTTTCCAAGAAAGAAAGACGGATGTTTACATATGTAGAGAGAATATTGGGAGAGAGACTGATTTGACATATTGTGCTAATTTTGAATAATGCTGATATAAAAGGTTTTCGTGTGATCGAAATCTTATAATTTTATAACTTTTATAATAAAGATGATCTAGAGTATTGCATGTCAAAGTTCACGTGCGTAATAATACATAATATTATAATAAATATAGATAGAAACTTTCTACAAAATTTACAAATCACTGTTGCAAAGTAAAATTTTATAATTTTTATATGTAAAATATTATAATGTTATAATTTCTGGAATTATTTTATGTATTATAATATATGTTTTTCTTTAATTACTTTTTTAAGACATGCGTTTTTATAATTCATATACTGATAAAAATAAAATATTAATTTTAACTTAAAGACTTAATAAATTTTTCGAGACAAATTGACATTTTTTACAAAAAAATATTAATTTTAAATATTAATTTTTTTTGTATGTCTCAGAAAGTCCACTACACACATCTTTAAGTTAAGATTAAATAATTTTTTATTTTCAACAGCAAAATTACAATGCACGCATCAATAAGAAATTCGCTGATCAGTAAGCATTAAACAATCAAACAATCAAAACGCGTTGGCGTAACTTATGAATTTTTACATTATTTCGCATTACGTAAATCATTTACATGGGAGATGCAAACTTGTCCAAAGCAATTTTATAAAGCAGCACATAGATGGAGAAAAATGTTATCCTATCTTGAGAGAAAAGTTGCAAAATAAAGATCGCGTCGGTGAAAGAAGAATGAGTGGAAAAAGCAATCGATTATCACGCTAAATACCAATAAGAATTTTATGCACCTTTAACATAAGAGAGGTCAAAGGTTAATTATCCCTGAATAAACTGTTACTTTCTAACAACCTAGTTCTTTTTCTTTTTTAAAATAACTTTCTAAAAGAATTGCTCTAAAATAACTCTTAAATTGCGTCAGTATGTAAATTTTATGCTAAATCATATTATATTTTTATAAAGAATCATATTATATTTTAAATCATATTATATTCTAATGAAGAAACATTTATAGTTTGTCATATTTGCCGTTTGTATTATTCTCTAAAATTCTAATTGTCTTTCTAATTATGTTCTCTTTCATAACAATAACAAAGTATATAATATTTTCCGTGATTTTACGATTTATCTTCTTATAAATTAATTTTTTTATCTAATGTTCATAACGTTTTTTAAAAATAATTTTTTATAAAATATACTTATTTTTTTCCTTGTATGCTTATTTATTTTTACGTACATTTTTTTAGATAATATTATTATATTTACTAGGATTTATAAAAATTTATATATTCCTCGCGCACGCGATTCTTGGTATAAGTAGAAATTATTGCACAATATCACCGATATTTGTTTCCGGATATTTTTCCGCGTACTGCATAATATATAGATAACTTACAAATGCAATTGAAATTGGATAAATTTGCATGTCGCACATTGATTATCAATTCTGTTTCAACGAGCTGACATTTTTTTCAGGTCCCGATTTTTTTCGCTGTCCCGATAACGATAATCATTATATGTAGAATCGAGCATATATAACATTGATAAGAAAATCCATGTGTCGTGACGTTACTTGGGTCAAAGTGCGGGTCAGCACGTGATCAACGGTTAGATATTGTGAAATAATTATTCCTCCATGATTTTTGCAAACGCATTGCAGTGTACATAAGCATGAAAAAAAAAATTTGTTTAAACGGTTGGCTAACTCTGTTCGCGTTTCATGTTGCAAGGTGAATCTAATTCAAGGATATAAGGCAATGGAATTAAACATGTTTCGTGCAATGCATGATTGCATGATTAATACAATCAATTATAAGTTGGTTGATTGTTCAATTTTTAGTCATCAGACGTGTCTTGGGTGTTAATTTTACATTTTGAATAACTTGGTTCAAATTTGTATGTCTAACACAAATATTTTATTGAATAAACTTTCCTAAAATATCACATTTATTAGTATTATATTCAGTATTAGAATGAGCATAATACCAATTAAAATACTTTTCTGTTGCGCCACAAATAAAATTTTCCTAACATTTTAAAGATAGAAATTTTATTAAATTGTAATTTAAAAAAATGTAAATTACTTTTTCCGTAATATGATAACAATATTTTTAAACAAACATGTGTGTTAATAAATGTGTGTTAAATATCAATGTATTTTTTCTTTAAATTAAAAAAATCTTTCTATTATTAAATTTTATTGACGAATATCAAAACATATCGAAATTAATTAACACACTTTACTTGTATCATTATTGATAGCACGTTTCAATCTTCTGTTTTTGCAGTGATCATCCGTCGATATCAAATGCATCGAAGATTAAAAAAACAAATCGATTTAATATGATAGAGAAGCGAGCGCAAATTTTGTACCAACATCTGTTGCTTTCTCAGCTTGCAGAGTCGACTTAGAATAGTTCAGTCTTAATCATTATGGCGGCTATTCATATAATCTGAATAGCTATATGTTACTCATACAACAGAATTTGTTATCAGATGAAAATAATTTTAATTAGTATATTACTATAAATAATTCGGCAACAAGCGCTATTATTATTTTTGGTTACCATTTATTATACAAAATGAATAAGTAATAAAGTATAATTTAAACGAGAGAATGTAATCTTCAAATTAACAGATTAATTACACACTGTTTATAAAAACCCTACTTGTCCAATTGCATATCTCTTCGGAGCTCCATCGGTGATTGCACCTGAAGAGATCCGTCACCGCGATGACAAGCACGATAGTAAATGTGCTTTTGGCTGCAATGTCAGATGGTCCTCATGTCAGAATCACCCTGCTTCACGAGTAAATAAAGCGCGCATGGACAGAGAATGTGTATTCAATTATTTCTTCTCTGTCTCTCTCTCTCTCTCTCTCTCTCTCTCTCTCTTTCTCTTTCTCTATAGGCTCACCCACATATACACGCGTATGCATACGTACATACGTTGCACTACGTACGTACGGACGTCTGCGCACCGCGGTGTATACCGGAGAACTGTTTATCATCGGCTGACAGCCAGATGATAGCTTCCGAACGTACACTCCTCGGTGCCGGAGACGAGCAATCGGCCACTCGCAGCAACCAGTCTGTGGCTGGCAGCAGCGTTGAGACAGTTATCCAGTGATTTTGATAAGGAAACTCCGCCCAGATAGTGTCGAGATATACTTGGGAATCCGGTCAGACTGTCAGGAAGGGGTATTATTCTGTCATTTCGAAATCGGCGACGATGCGTGTGGCAATCGTCGAATAAATGATGTCAGGTCCAAAGAGCTAGTCCGCAATTTCAAAGAAGTTATACGTCATTGTAGTACGCTCTTACCGAGATTTCCCATAGATGGATATAGAAAAAATGAAGCTTCTCTACTAGTGAAGGTGTATAAAGGCATCGATATGACGATATGTCCTGAATTTTTCGGAATTTAATGTTGAATCAATTCACAATCTACGAAGTCGATTTTTCAATTTGCTGTCACATATTACAGGATGTTAAGCATCAATATTCGAAGAGAGATAAATAGCGACGAACAAATAATAAAGCTGAATGGAATATATACGTGATATTTAAAAAGATATTTTTTTTGTCAAATTCTTAATGATCCTATTCAATTACCATTGCTTTGAAATTAAACAACGTAAAGTGGATAATATTGTTTCACAGTATGTAAACATTTCGATCGTTGTAACACACCAAGCTTAGTTCTGGCTTTCCACATAAGCGGATCTATTTGATTGAACAGTGACTGTTGATAACTTTTCGGCTTTCGTATTTATTTTACATTTACTGACTTTTTATATTATTATAAAAATGTTTATATAATTTTGAAATTATTAGTATTATATACATGATAATTTGGAGACACACACACACACACACAAACACACACACACACACACACACACACACACACACACACACACACACACACACACACATACACACACATACACACACACACACACACACACACACAATTTATCAAATATAAATCTT
>Ga0157363_1004198_pt1 | contig 13233 bp, 8 predicted proteins | sample AttsexASBM1_FD_111477 | JGI IMG/M metagenome (GOLD analysis project Ga0157363, IMG submission 111477) | Fungus gardens microbial communities from leaf cutter ant in Ribeirão Preto, State of São Paulo, Brazil - Atta sexdens ASBM1 | ecosystem: Host-associated > Fungi > Mycelium > Unclassified ...
CGCGACTCGTTTGGTGATTATACACTTCGAATTATCGCTGCCGAGTTAATTATAATCCGCGGATCCGCGCTCGCGCGGATTAAACGCATTTCGACGTAGCAAACATAGATCGCTTACATCATTAATGCTCCCGATGTCGTTACGCGATTCTACTTATAGAACTTTCGCGGAGCTCGCCGCGACGTTTTACGCAATAGACACCTTCAATTATTAAGATATTCAAGTATTGATACCCGATTGTTTCCCCGGATTTCTCGTTGCTTTTCGCTATAGACGCAATAATTCCTTTTCCGCCTGACATAGCATTTTTCAACCGATGTGCCGTAAAGAGTCTTCAAGTGTATCGCAACAATTTTAAAAAAGGTAAAAAGAAACAAAAAATTTACAAATAAATAAAAAGGTAAATAAAGCATAGTAAGAATCATTTTGAAACTTATCTGAATTATTATATCGATACCTTATTTCAAAGATGACACTCGAAAAATTAAATTTTTCAGAAAGGGAAAAACTATTTTTTAACTTAATGGAAAATTATTGACTGACTAAATAATATTGATAAAAAGAATCTCCTTAGACATACGATATTCTTAGATATATAATTAAATGTTATTTATGTTTACTTTCGTTTCGCCTAAAACTTTGCCTAAGCTGTAATAATTTTGATATCTTTCAAAATTATAATAATAAATCCGGAATAATTTCATTAAAAGTTACGATGCGAATTGAAAAAATATTGGCTTAACATATTACTAGCTCAAAATTTATTCGATATCCAACCTGAATTACTTTCTTAAACAGAATCATAATTAAATTCCTAACACTTCGAGAGGTACAGCGAGAGTATTCAAGAAAACGTCGCAATGTCCCCCAACGGCAGTCAGATACAATAAACAGTATAAGATCTTTCCGTGCTACGACGGAAGGTAGGCGTAAAACGACGCATCGAATTTTCATTTTCGTTCCTTTTCGTCTTTCAGATATTTATGGAGATTTGTACCCGTAGAATTGCCCGTGAATAATTTCTCCCCCGGATGCTTTCTCCCTAAAAAGGATGAGAGGACGAGCAGAGCCCTCGGCAAAGCCGGCGTTTGATGCCGTCCAAGAAGGTCCTGCTGCTTTATTGCTCGCGACCGGTCACGCGTTCGTGTAAATAATGCAGGAAAGGGGTTGCGGAATAAACTGGTATGAGAGCGCGCCGAGTTTTCATCGTGCTTCGATCGCGCGCGGCCGCGTCCCGAACAACAAGTCCCCGAGAGTCGATAACAATTTAATTCTTTTTTAACCCGCGCACGAAAAGCGGCGCGACGAAAGGGTCGTCGTACCATGAAAGTGGCATGTATGTGCATATAGTTTTAACAACTTATAGGCTCGTTGGAATATTACGTATGCAAGAGCGATGTCCTGTCAAGAATAGGTACCTATATAGGTAATATACGTTTTCTTCGACCGATATACTACGAGTAAACTTGTATCCCAAAATATATATCAATTTTTACTAGCACACTTAATTAATTATCATTTGGTGAAATCCCTAAACTGTCAAAAATTCAAGCAATTCTATAATCTTTCCATGAATTGATTTATAGTATATATAAGACTTTCACGATCTTTAAATCATCACTATTTATCCTTAGATTTAATTTCGCAATATCTATTGAAACATCGTCATTTCGATTTTTGGAATGCGAATAAAACAAATGAAATTGAATTTAAAAAAATTTTTTTTTCTTGAAGTCGCGATACTTTTGATCTTTCTATTTTCCACGAGTTTAAGCTCCTTTAGGCCTGTGAATACATTATAATGTATGTCAAATTTGAAAACACTATTCGTTGAAATTATTTAGTTCCATCAACATGTTCCATCTGAGACCAGATATACATAATATACACATTGGAAAAATAATCAAAATTTGAAAAAAATTAATTTTTTTTTGTATGAATAATTTATTATTCTTTGTCCAAACGGAGTTTAAAGACTTAAGCGAGGTTTCCGTTTTGAATTATTCCGTTTTGAATTATTCTTCAAAAACGTGAAAACATTTTTGGTCATATCATTGTAAAATCATATTCGTGAATGTTCGAAAAAGATATCAGAATTTTTTTAGATTTTCTAGTCCAAAAATCATAACGAAACACTCGGTTAGACTAGGAAAGCAATGAAAGAAAAAAAAACGTTGGACCGGGGGGTTAAACTTTGAAATGAAAAATTTTTTTAACATGGCTCCATTCCAAATTAAGTGAAGGTATTAAAAGTGAAATGAAACGTCGCATGATCGATCAGTACGTAGTACGAGCAACTAATTTGGTCCGAGGACAGGACCGAAAAGGATCTGTTTGGAGGCGCCGTAAAGGTGGCACTCGCTATCGACAACCTTGTCTTGCGGCTCTATAGATATACAGGTCCATGTATACAGGTACATATAGTATATACAGGGTGACGCCCGAACGAGAGAGAAGCACGGCGGGGCGACAGGGGCGAGCGGGAGGGATGAAATGCGGGGTCGCAAGTCGGTATTGTCGTCGGTTACAAATCAAATACCCGATATCATTGTTCGGTACAAACCAACCCATCCACTCGGCCCCCTTTCTCCCGCTCTCTCCCGCACCGCACCGCGTCCCCTTCTGCAACGTTAACCTCGTGCACAACCTGCACGCTTCGCAGCGACTACGACTAATAACTACTGCCAGCGTGTGCGGCCGTGTGCGTGAATGTTGCACGAGCACAATGGCCACGACAACGACGACGATGACGACGACGATGATGACGACGACGGCAACGACGACGCCGACGGCAGCATGTAAGTGGAGAAAACATTTCTGCTACTTGGCATGAAGTTCTGTCATCGCAACTGAAACGTGCTGTACCTACTAGGATGGTGAACAATCCTTTTAACCCTTTGCCGCTTCACTGCAAGGTTTATATATACGATTATTTATATATATATATACGATTTTGTCTCAAAACTATAATGTTTTTCTTGACTAGTTATAAATATTACAATAGTTTAAGAAGAAAAAAAAATCTTTATAGAAATAGTAAATATCAATTTGAAAAGAAAATAATAATAAATTATTATATATCTTGAAATATATATAATTTCTAAATCATTAATCTTTAGAATGAGAAATCTATAATGACGCTGAAACAATATAATATTTGGAACAAAGAATGAAATAATGAATTGTAACAAATCTTGGTTCAGGAAAAGCTGTAAGATTTAACAAATAGATCCCTATCCTCTAAAGATTAAAAAGTTATAGATTTTATATGTATATAGATCAAGTGTTAATTCAATCATCATAAACAAATGAGATTATTGATAGGAATGGTACAAATTTAATTTTTATTATTAAAAATAAAATAGTTTCTACTAGAAAGTAGAAATATTTGATGTAAAACCTACTTCTAAATTTCTTATTTATTAAAATGGCATTTTTATTAATTTTCTTACCGTTTATCTTATATCTGTCTTGAAGTAAAACGTGCTTTTGATAAATTTTGTGGAGACAAATGTACAAAGATACTGTTCACGTGAATCTGATTACATTCGTGTGAATTTTCATCAGCGCACAATCAGCCGCAAAATCGGATTGATCTTGTCGTTCGAGGAGATCGTTTCGCTAAGTTCTCCTCATCGTCTTCGATATCGATATTTGCTGCACGGATTGAAACGGATGCACGTAATATCGGATACATCTCTAAGTGAGAAAGAGAAGGGAGGGAAGAGGACAGACTGAAAACACATGTTCTTCGGGAGATTTTCCGATCGCGCACGTTTTCTCCCTCCTTTGGTAGCGTGGGAATGTGACCATTTAAATTAGTTACACCATCGAACGCGAAAGGTAAAATGTTGGTTGTTGCGCAGGCGTCACGTACATACTTTCTCTTAGCTCAGCTATGATTGCTCTTTGCGGACGCTCGAGTTCACTTCGATGTTTGAATACTATTTTGATACTCCACCAAATCAAGATTTAGATTTTTATTTTTAGAACTTAAAGGAAACCCAGTTTAGTTGCGTATGTGTTTTAACGGGCCTTTCTGATTTATACACGGAAAGAACAGTTTTGCTAGAGTATCTAAAATTTTAGCTGGATCTGAAAATAATTTTATTAGTCTATTAAAATAATTATGAAGGACGTACGAGCACAATGAACAATGTTGCAAAAAATGACATTCTAGCGATCATTTTGACCATTCTATATAACCATTTTAACAGTCTGACAAAATTATTTTCAAATCTGTATCTAATTAAACTTTTAGACACTTCAGCAAAACTGTTCTTCTCGTGTATGATTCGATTTTATTATCTTGATTAAGATTGATAAATTTCTCTTCCGATATGGCTAATCGTGAGCTCAATAGACGGCATGTACATTTCGACACCCGATAGCTTTAATCGTCGCAGCGAGGAAGATTAAGTAGAGAATACCGTCGGTATTTAGAAGACATCCGATCATCCCCTCGAAAAGGAGTGGAAGCAAGTACCGTCATGCGAGTGTCGCGAGTCATCGCGAATATAGCACGCATTCGCGCGTGGTATACACTCGTCGTGTAGAGCACGGCCACGATAATTAATCAGCGGGTTAATTACGGTTCAGTCGACGAGTCTATTCCTACATCGGCGAGGACTCGAAATATTCACGCGAATGGCTTTCCTAGTCGCGTTAGGCAAGTTACGGGGAACGAGGGGGCGACAGAGAACGAGAGGACAGCGGGACGAGGAAACACGAGAGAGGAGAGACACGACCAGAAGTGCTGGATGGACGAGGGGGACGCGGCCGAGGGGTTGTCTGCGCGGGGGGAAGGCAGGGAGGGGGGGGGGGAGGGCAGAGACTCGGCTAGGCATCGCCACCCTGGAGCGGGCGATTAATGATTCAGGGGCAGAATTTCGCGATGCTGAAATATTAAGCGTATAACCCTCTCGTTCTCTACTACCTCTCTCCTTCCCTCTTCCCTTTCTCTCTCTCTCTCTCTCTCTCTCTCTCTTACCTCGTCTGTATCTCCCTGCTCTTCTCCGTACAGCTGCTGTCCCATGCTCCCTTTCTCTCCCTTCATTCCCCCTTCGCTTCCTTCGCACCCTCTCTTTCCCTCGTACACGTAGGATACTTCGCTACCTCTCGCATCCCCCGTTCCCCTTCGTTCTCCTTCTCTCTCTTGTGCAGTCTCGCGTCCTCGCGTCTGCCTCGCGATATACGCACGGTCCTTTCGGGTTGTGCAAGCATGTACACGCGTACTGGGTGCTCTGAAAGCAACGACATGTTCTAGAGGTCGGATTGCAAACGGCTGCATTTGTTTCGTTGCATCGGGAGACTTTCGGATTATTTTAATCCTAACTACTCGACTAATTGAAGATAAATATTTTAGAGGCATTTTTATTTGAGGATTAAATACCGAGAAAGCGGAAAATTAAAACCATTGCGACGAGAAATAAAATATCGTAATCGTCATTTCTTCTATTAATGATTCATATAAACAAGTCTATTTCAAAAGCAAACTACAAACATTATCCGCTATTTAAGTATGAATAAATGAGGTATGCACTTTGAGCACATCCTGTAAACACAGTCATAGGTTAGCCATATGTGCTTTTTTTCTGTTATCATTGCTGTGATAGATTGACGTATCGAATGGAAAATTAGTAATTGTCTGGAAATCGAAATAAAATAAAAATTAATTGAGCTTAACAGCAGAACTTTTTTATTTATTCCAAATACACTCATCTGTGATGGGATTTTAATTTCTTCTGAAAGAAAGAAAACCGTTAGCGAGGGAGGGAAGAAGGTAGAAAGAAAGAAATGTCTCCGGATTTTTTCTCAAGGAAATATAGATTTTGAATAATAAAGAAGATCGCTCCGGGACACTCGGTATAAACTCGGCTGTTCGTGCACGCGTTCACCCGCTCGCGCACGCTTAGCCACGCGGCGGCAGCATCATCAATATTTCTCTTTGCTCATTGTTCTTGTACAATGCGAGCGCAAGGCCGCTGCCGTCTCTGTAATGTCGGGGGAGTGCCGGCGTCGTCGGAGCAGGTAGCGATTACCGTGGAAATGGCTAATTTTAAGCTACCTCTCTCGCTGGAGAGACACGCGTGGCGCAAGACGGGGCGATCGATCGATCGCTCGCCATGCCGCGACAAAATAAAGATCCAATCGGATCCGAAATTTCCTAAAGATCACGCAGAAAGCAAACTTCTTTGGCGCAAACGTATGTCCTTTTTGTACGAATAGCGGTAGCGAGTGATATAATAAAGAAAAATCCTCCGCGTTAACAAAAATTGTTCTTTTGGACTGAATCACATTACATTTCCGCAAGAAAAGTGAAATAAGTGAAATTTTTTGAATTTTATATTATCTGCGGATTGTGTTTTATATACTGGATCATGGGCTTTCAATCAGGATAAGCTATATGAGTTGAATTTAAATAGATTGATTTAAATAGAAAATAGAAATTCAAGAATTGAAAACGGGAAAATGACACGAATCGAGATAGGAATTGTTCTAAAGGTCTAACATAACACTGTAAAAATTAACATCTACATTACTTCTAAATTTGAAACAAACAATTTATGATTAGCTCTAGTTAACTTATGTTTACGGCTTCTAATTAGACGCCGAGTCATATTGGAATTGTGATGACATAAACGAGAAATAACAAGTTGAAATTTTTTGTATACCATTTGTAAATTAAGAGAATTTGGATAAAATAAAATAGATCTCGCGCTAGTCTATTTTTTCCAAGTTTTAAAAATCGATTTCATTATGTATTTGTCTCATCTAAATTCTCTTTATTTACAAATGCAAGGAATTTCAATGAATCATTTCTCATTTATGACGTTAAATAATTAATTTTAAAATACGTAATTTTCTTTCCTCTTTCCTGAACAATTGTATATTTTTTTGTATATCGCTTTTCTTGCAGGCCCGGGATAGTGTATATCGCTCTCTTACTTCAAAAATAACACAACTAAAAAATTGTGAAATTCGAATTTTTAAATCATTAAAAAATTGTCAAAATATCATTACACTGTAAAAAAGATAGTTTTTTTACGGATTATGAAACGAAAATGTATTTAAAAAATGTGACATTTAACTATGTTAAGAATATTATTTTTTTTATTATATAGTATTATATAGTATTATTTTTTATTATATAGTATTATTTGATTAGTCAACGATTTTCTATCAAGTTGAAAAATAGTTTTCCCCTTTTGTAGGTAACTTAATTTTTTGGAATTATTTCATCACTTTTGAATTAAGAGAGCAATATCTCTAAAAGAAAATTTTGGGAGAAATATAACTTTTTTTTTGAATAAAATAAAGAAATACTTGCTAAAAATGGAAACATTTGTTTAATAAATGTAAAGCAAAGCAGACACAAGACGATATATTTTTCATAAGTGCGTTTCGTTCGGCGAAGTTCATGAATACGGGTTCAGGAAAACGGTGCACGGGATTCTTATAATTTTACATGACGTAAATTGTAGCCAGTTTTATAACGTTATCAGTAGAATATATAACTGTTTTGCGCCATATCGTAATTTCAGGTTTATTCTCTTAGTTTCGCAAAGTTTGAGATTAACGAGAGTTGTCGTCGAAAACTCTGTTTCAAAGATATCGCGCGGATATCGCGCGCTGAGAAGTAAAAGGTAGCCGTTTAGAATACGTTTACGGGCGGGCTTGATGCGTGCGATCGTGGACGGCCATTACCGGAGGGGAAAAAAGATTTTCTGCCGCGTCCGTCAGCGCCGTGCGTGCGCTGTTACAGGTGGAAAACGGTTACAGGTAGAAAATCCGAGCGCGTTGATACTTCACGCTTTTATTCCATCGTGCGCCACGCACTCGCACGCGCGCGTCCATTTTTTCATCTCGTATTTTTTCATAACTTGCCCCCGAGAGTGCGTCGTCCGGACGAGAAAGTACTGTCGACCCTTTTCAAATTGTACGCCCTAGCCGTGTTCGATATTGAAGATTGGTCGGAAAATCTCAACCTCGGGATTGCCGCCGTTCAACCGATATTGCGATTATCGATCATTCGCGAAAAAAGTCAAATTTCCTTGTGCAAATCTCTCCGACGACTCTTTGACGGGGTCGAAATTTTTCCGTCCTCGGAACAGCAGAGGGTGTTAGTATACTGTTTGCAGTTAAACAATATTACGTAGTAAAATTTATAGTCCTCCCCCAGCTCGGCCTCGCGCGCCCTTACAATGCGCTTTCTCGCCCTACACTCGCAGGGGTGAAAGTATCAACGATATGAGAAATGCGGACGTTATAGCCAGTGCCACCCCCGTTGCCGTTCGTCGCCCTCGTGATGATCCATGGCTTAGCGAATACTGTCCTGTAAATTTTTCTCTTTTTTTTTTTAAATGACATTTTGATTTCCGAAAAAATCAGTATAATTGCTGTTGCATTAATTATTTGAGATAAGAAACGACGTTTTTCTTTAGAAAAAAATCACCGGAAATATTCGGCAGAACTCCACGGAACAATTTTACTGAAATATTTGAAAATTTAATTATAGATACAGATCTGAAAATAATTTTGTCTGCGCCATCAAAATAATTATGCAGGATGCTTAAATAGCTGATAGCTGGAATATTGAAATTTGTTGCACTATTATCAACGTTTAAGCGTTCTGTATAATTATTTCGATATAATTTTTCGCTCTAACAAAATTATTTTTCAGATCTGCATCTAGCTAAATTTTTAGATATTTTAGTAAAATTATTCCATATAGTAGGAAGAAAGCTTGCAGTTGTTGTAGGCGTAACGTCCGTATTTTGTAAATACGCCGACATCAACCATGTTACGGTAACATCAAGCTTGATATTACATATTTGCTGTTCGAGTAACAGCAACTAAAGTTGTTGCGACGGTAAATGTAAGTCATACATACGTATTCGCGCTTTTACAACGGCCCTGTATTTTCGCTGCAAAGTATACAGAACATCATTCTGCTGTTCTGGCAACTAAGTTTCTATTTGTGCAATAAATTCTAATAGAATTGTATAGAAAATAGATGTCATCTCGACGATATTTATTTTCTACAAATAACCTTTTACGAAATTCTTACCTAACTTTTATTATCATGCAATAAATTGTGATGGAATTTGTAAATCTGTATGAATGTTGATAAATAAATTACATTTCGAGTTTCTACCCACGATTGAACTTTTTACTTTATATTTTCCAAGCTTTATGATCCCTTTGGGATTCAATACTCCCAATTTATCTATTCGCCTAACGGGCATACGCGAATAATTTGCATGCACGGAAAGAACGGTTTTGTTGAAACGTTTAAAAATTTAGCTAGATATAGATCTGAAAATATAATTTTGTTGGATTATCAAAATAATTATGTAGGATACTCAAACTGATTATCAAAAATTTTGCTATTCATCATATTTGAATTTTTCAATTTTTTCTATTTTGATGATCTCTTTTGATGTCCAACAAAATTATTTTCAGATCTGTAGCTACCTATTCTTAAATTTCTTAGATATACTGCAACAAAATCGTTCTTGCTGATTATTAGAATGTCAAAACTTTTTGCAGCATTGCTCATCGCGTTTGAGTTTCCCGCGTAATTATTTTGATAGCCTAACAAAATTATTTTCAGATCTGTGTCTAGATTTCTCTTAAATGTTTAGATACTTTAGCAAAATCATTCTTTCTTTGCAGAAAGGAAACCGTCTACTTAAAACTGCAAAACGATTAGTATTCGCACAAACTTAGCAATAATGGTCGCATATCAAAAGAACGAAGGAAAAAGTCGCAGTTCGACACGCGGAAGAATAACGCACGCGGCCGCCCACGGCGTGTTTATATGCGCTGCGGACCATAAAGGACGAGCGATATTCCTTCATCAGAAAGCCTCGCGGGCGTCGTTATTCGTTCGCATATATCCGACTCATTCGTCGTTCGGCATTGCCCCCGTTTTTTACGCTTCTAATATCGCGCATACAGTTTTACGCCCGCTCCGATCTGGGCAAAGGGATGCGAGTATGGGGCAGCGGGTTTCGAGCGGGGACCAAAATCGAGTTAGAGACTACTCTGCATTCTTTACGACGAATCCGCAGTACGCCGGTAAATCTATGTATCGAGAAAAGCGAATTTTCCGGATTTATGCTTCTAACGAGACCGATCCGTTTGCGATATTTTTATTTTTAGTATCATTGCTATAATTACAGCTGGCGTTACCTCTACTAAAAGGAAAATTTTCATTAATCCTTTCTCACGGTTTTATCATCGCTTTTCTTTTTTAAATGAACTGTGACGTAACAGGCATATTCAACGATAAGGAAGTTCTTTTCTAGAATTTTAAGTATTTTCTCTTCGAAATTTGATTGAACTAATTTTCACTAATTCTTAAAACATTAAATGCTTACCGATTTCTATTTGATTAGATATTATGCTATAAATATTCAACGATGAAGAAGATCTTGAAATGATCTTTTCAAATTTGGACATTGATTGCGTTTAGTAGAAAAAACAATTTTGTGGTTGTAAGATTCTCTTTAATATAATTAATTATACATTTAGATTCAATGAGAATCAAAGAGCGAAAACTAATCATATTAAAAATTCTTACAACAGTTGCAAAGCTGCTTCGTCAAACGCATAGCTATAAACTTTCGCTAATTCTTAAAACATCAGTTAATAAATAACGCCTGCGTCGCTAGCTGATTTCTGATAAGATATTATGCTGAATATTTAATAACCAAAAAATTCTTTTCTGAAACTCGAAATCTTTTCGGAGTAGATGTTATCTTTCGCTAATTCTTAAGACATCAACAACTAAATAATGTTTGCCGATTTCTATCTGATTAAATACTACGCTGAGTTATTCGCATCTTTACAAATCTTAGAAAATATTCTCTCGATTTAGCACAAAATTCTACAGAATTACCCAACGCAATCGTTAACAGGGAATTTTTAGACAATCGACCACCCTAAAACGTAACGCTCGCTATTACCAAAATTCGAGTTAATAGCCAGTTAAGGGAGTCCGGCGGACGGGTCTCTCGTAAGGGTCGAACGCGTAGGACCGGTCTCTCTTTGTAGCCTTAATTCAATTAAAACCGCCATCTTTCCCAGCCGACACACCGTCGACGTCATGCTCATAACTCCGTTATCGAGGCACGACTGCCCAAATTCGATCGTCAATACCGTCTTGTTGGCCTCCAGGACACGGCAGACGGTAAAACCGCGTCGACGTTTAATAATCGTTCACTCTTTGCATCCCCAATTACGCTGCCACGTGCCGCCGCCAGGAAAAGAAAGGGAGAACAATCCTTTGGGGTGCGGCTCGCGAGATTGTTGTTAATACGATGAATAATCTACTGGACTACTCTCCCGGTGAATAGGCCGATATCAGAATAAATAGTGGAGAAGAGTGCCCACCCGTCGCGATTGCTCCAGAGAATGATATTACTACAGCAGCATATTTAGATAGTCGGCGAAGATAGCCGTTTAAAATCGCGATCATATACTTCTACTTTGGGATATTGCTGTAGCGATGTAAATATTTCAATACAGTTTCTATTACAGCCATCTACCTCTGCAACTATGGATGTCTATTCTGGGTCTACTTCCCAAACTTCGTACGTCGAAAAGACATTCACGTTCCTTTCTTATTTCAGAAATAATTCAAAGAACATAGCTTCTTGTGCCTTAATAAATATTCATATTACGCTTCCAAAAAAGATCGTTCAAATACTTACCATTCGTCTTACGAGTTTTCGCGCCATTAGTTTTTATCTCGCCGAATTAGCGATTCTAAAATTGTTATGGACAATATGTGCTAAAAACGAAAGATTTCACATGTGCTAGCTTTTGAGAAATGTATCCTAGACTTGGCATAAAATATCATTCATTCGTCAACTTACGGCACTAATTTATTACAGCTGTCTCCGAGAAGAATGCCACGAGTAATCGACCTATGTAATGTGGTATAGCCAGACTCATTTAGAAGATACGGTTAGAGCGCACGTTTCTACTCGTCCGTCTTGTCGCTATCAGGACAATCATTATTGTGCGCAGGTGCAATAAGATTCTTGCACTTAATGTGCGAGAGACGAGAAGTTCAAAAACGCCGTTCATGTCTGTAGAAGTCTCTTGACGCCGCTACCGCTAGCGTCCGTTGAACTCACTTACACCAGCTGTAAAAGAATAAATTTACCCAACTTTTTTCATAGCATCCGCCAACTAAATGCTACACGCTTTTTATATCTCTATATGTATCCGTGAAGGAATCGAGTCGAGTCTATTCGAGCTTATCTATTTCGATTCTTGCTTTTTACAAAGAAAGAACTTGAAAAATATAAATATTAAATCCTCATTGATTTTAGATTTTAAATGCTTCATCAGAGAAATTACTAAAGACTTCGCACATCGACAGTTGTGGACCATTTATCTTAAAGACGTTCTGGAACCACCTAGAAATATCGTATATCTCTTGGATCGCGCTCTCAAAAAATATCTTCCCGTTACCCACTCGTTTAAATCTCACCGCTCACATAGATACAACCTACTTTCGTAGGGAACAGATCGCGCGATTCTTTCCTAGAAATGCATTGATTCGTACGCGATGTCTGCGGAAAGAGAGAGCACCGTCCTCGTGATCGTCGTCGACGTCGTCGTTGTCGTCGTCGTCGTCATCGTCGTCGTCGTCGTCGCGGTGCTCTCCACCTCCGCTCAGCGATGCTAGTATAACGACAGAACAACCACCACCACCACCTCCGCCATCAGCAAAGCGCGGCCTCCTCTCATCATCATCAGCGGATCGCCGTTTCGGGAGGCCGATCGGTGGGCCTCGCCGGGGCCGATGCCACGAGAGAGAGAATTCTCTCCTTCTCGGACGGCGAGACAAAGCGAGACGCGCGGTCTCGCGGGAGTCCGCGGGAGTGAGAGAGGCGGTTATGAGGCGGTCTCCGGGGGCGGCGCCTGTCGGCGCGTCCGATCGGAAGGCGAGCCGCGCGATTGGCCGGCACTACCGCGGTGCGAGGGGAACGTGAGGACGCGTGAGGTACGGCGGTGGGCGCCTCCACCCGCGCGGCGCGCAACATTGCCGTCTCCTTGCCGTGGTACGCGCGTCTCTCTCTCCCGCTGCTGCCTGCCGTTGCTGCCGCTACCGCTGTCGCGCCGCGCCGCACCGCGTCCTCACGCGAAGCGAACGCGCGGCGCACGATATCGGCCACCGCCGCCGCCACCGTCACTGCCGTCGCCACCACCGCC
>Ga0157363_1004199_pt1 | contig 13228 bp, 10 predicted proteins | sample AttsexASBM1_FD_111477 | JGI IMG/M metagenome (GOLD analysis project Ga0157363, IMG submission 111477) | Fungus gardens microbial communities from leaf cutter ant in Ribeirão Preto, State of São Paulo, Brazil - Atta sexdens ASBM1 | ecosystem: Host-associated > Fungi > Mycelium > Unclassified ...
ACTAATTATGTTTGGTAAAAAAAGGCTAAAGTTTTGTATTAAAAAACATAACTTCGTAATTCCATTTTTATGCAGATTATAAGACGTGTATTATAAGACAAAATTCGGTTTAAATTATACTTGTTTGAATATTCAAATATTCACTTCTTCAAAGGGCAATAGTGCGGGAGCAATTTGCTGTTACAGGAAAAAGGTCCTCTTTCAAGTTTCTCTCTGACTGTACACTATACGCAGTATGTACAACCAGTCAGTCTAGCACTCTGTGTATTTCACGAGCAGTCGGAGCAGTTCAGCAGTTGAAAAATCGTTGAAGTTATCAGAAGTACATATTCGGACAGGAGGTTACGGAGATGTAATGCTTAATGCTCGGTCCTGTCTCTCAGGAAATATTTACCGATAGATGATAACTAAAGATTGAAAATATATGCACGTGTCTTTCTAGACCCTCGAAAAATCGCAAATTTATGTGGGGAACATGTTCAGCAAAGAGGTTGTCGGAATACTCTCTGTTATACACGTGCTTCTGATTCCCCACCAGAACCGCAGCATCCAATCGGAGCGCGGTAGTGCATCTGATTTCCATGACAACCACGCTTGTTAACCCCCACTAACGAACTGATGCATGGCACTTGTTTATATCCGACGCGTGTGTAGGAGGAATTATTCCTGATTGTTGCTGATTATTCCGATAACTTCCTCGTTTAACATGTTTCTCGTATAACTTGGCGATTTGTCGAAGGTCTAGAAAGACGCATATACGTATACTGTATTCTCAATTCTAGATTATCGTCTGTTAGTAAATATCTTGGAAGAAATAGGAGAAAATGAACACATGTACCCGCTGTAGCATCTTCAACTTCCTATTCTGATACATTCCTAATAACAGGGTTGGCAATGCGTTACTTGGAATGTCATTACCTTATTGTAATAACGATTTGATAATGATATTGTGAATTTTTTTTATGACGGTAATGCTAACATCAGAGTTAGAAAAATCAACCGTTTCTTGTAATGGATTGAAAAAGTCATTACTGAAAAAAATAACTTCTAATTTGTAACGCGTTACTTTTTACTCGTTACTTTATAACGAGTAACGTTACTTATTACTTTTTTCAGTAAGTAACGCGTAATGGTAACAAATTACTTTTCAAAGTGAACACTTTTCTAATTTTAGCACAACCTTAGCGTTTAATTAGCACATAGTTGACAAATACATCGAATCACTGTTTTTCATGTATCTACGTCCATCATCATCATTTACGTCAATACCACATTTCTTCTGATAGATTAAATTAATTGTGAAATATCAGAAAAACAATTTTTTATTGTGTTACATCTCTACTTTGTATTTTAAACATTTTTAAACTCTGATATTTTTTTATGTAACAAAATCTATCGCAATGATACATCTACTTGAAATTTGATTATTTCTTGCAAGAGTGACTCATTCGAAAAATCGTTAGTTATTAGCAGGATTGGCAAACGTTTTATAGTAAACAATTTGATCACGACGTTGCAATTTTTTATAATACCATTATATTATATTATCGCGTAAATAGCTTCGAGTACTTGTTACTAATTATATGTAACATTTATAACTTTTATAATTTTTAATGAAGATATTAATAGATGTACAAATGGCGAAGGAATGATTCAAGTATATTGCTTACGAATTTGAATTGATATGGCCTATAAACAAAACTAATTGTAAACATTACAACAATAAATCTAAAAATAATGCGAACAATGAAATACAACGATGATAATATCGGCAATTTATAGAGGATGAGCCTGACAAAATGATTTGCCGCGTAGCGATTCTGAAATTTTAATCGAAAACTAGCATTTTAGAATCATAAATAGTTATATAATAAACTATAAATCAAATTATATACATTAAATATACATTTAGTAACGAGAAAATTCTGTATGAAAATTATCCTTGTAATATTTAGATATTTATAGAAAGCACCAAAAAATAAAATACACAAAAAATTTAAAGTAAGAATGTTTTATAAATGTTTGAATAATCTGTAAGAGCGATTTTAACGTGATTGGTAACTAATTCTTGATTCGAGTCCTTATAAGTAAACATAAATATTTATTTCACACCATACAGAAAATCTTTTTATATATATATTTTGGAAGAGGTCGTTTTTGGAGAACATTATTTAGTCAGAAACATTGTCATTACCGTCAGTTTGTGAATATCGTGTTGCTGAGCGATATAGAAAGATGATAGAGGCGGAAATCGTTGATATCGAAGTGTATGATGTAAGATTTCCAACATCAATGTGGCAGTTTGGAAATGATTCAATGGTACGCATTGCATTAATTTTCATAATAAAATATTTACGTTTTTTATTTTCGAATTATCGAGAGGCTTGTATTTAATATAATCGACTTTTAACAGCATACGAATTCCAATCACGCCTGCACGTATGTAATAATCCACACTAACACGAAATATAAAGGATACGGCATTGCAACTACTTTGGGAAGAGGAAATGAATTTGGTATATATTAACAATACTAACTATTCTCTCTCTCTCTCTCTCTCTCTCTCTCTCTCTCTCTCTCTCTCTCGTTTTCATTATATCGATAATAAATTTTATAGTGGTGCAAACATGCAAGCTTCTGTTCAGAAACGTAAAGAAACGAACGACCACAGAAATCTATTCCAATTTTGCATCATTTTGGAGACAGTTAACAACCGACGTGGAACTTCGATGGGTAATATATATACAATAAAGCAAATCATGTGTCTATCAATTATATTAATTAATATATAATGACTCAAGGTATGATTTATATATTTTAGCTAGGAGCGGAATGCGGTGTGGTACATTTAGCTACAGCAGCTATCGTGAACGCTTTATGGGATCTATGGGCACGTATTGAGGATAAACCCGTCTGGAAGTTGTTGACTGATATGACACCCGAACAACTCGTTTCTACTGTGGATTTTAGATATATGTAAACTAAAATCTGTCATGTGGCGTTATTTATGCCACAATTGCATTTAAAAACCACACACACACACACACCCGCGCGCACGCGCACACACACGCGCGCGCACGCGCACACACACACACACACACACACACACACACACACACACACACACACACACACACACGCACACACACACATTCGAATACTAATATTTTATATTAAATTATTATATTAAATATTTGAAATTTTTTATATATTTTTTTTATTATAGTAGAGATATGGTGACCGAGGAGGAGGCGATAGAAATGCTCAAGAAAGATCAGTCGCGTAAAGAGAAAAGGAAGAAGATATTAGAAAGTAAAGGACATCCAGCGTATACGGCCGATATCGGATGGTCTTTTAGCAATCAACAATTTAGAAGTGCTTGTAAAAAATTTAAGAAACTAGAATTTAAGGAGTATAAAATATGTGTAGGCCCGACTATCCCCGTGAGCTGGAAGAAGTGTAATCTCATACGGAATGTGATAGGCAAGCGTAGTGACAAGATATTGATAGTGGATGCGAATCAATTCTGGGACAAGCACGAAGCAATCTTTTCCGTGAAAGGTTTCAATAAAATGCGTCCCTATTGCATAGAAGAACCGACATCTCCCGACGATGTTCTGGGACACGTTGCGATACGAGCTGCACTAAAAAAGTTGAAGTACTCAGTGCAAGTGAGTTGCGGCGAAACGTGCGCAAATCGCGTCTTATTCAAGCAATTCTTGAAATTTGGTGGAGTCGATTTTTGGAACATTAATGTAGGCAGGCTCGGTGGAATTAACGAAGCGTTAGCCGTATACTTTATGGCAAAAAAGCATTCAAGTAAATTTTGTGATAATCATATTCTTAGATTTTTATCATTCAGAGTGATCTTTTGCTTAGTGAAACGAAATGCGAATTTATTTTATTTATAGTACCAGTGTGGGGACATGCTGGTGAAGTTGGCTCGGGCGAGATGATTCAACATCTCCAAATGTGGAATTTTATTTGCTTAAGTGAATTCACGGATATTAAAATAGAGTACAGAAGTCATCAGCACGGATACTTTGAAGATCCTGTATTTATTAGAAACGCTGCTTACCTACTGCCTAACCGTCCAGGATTTTCAACTCAGCTTAAGAACAAGTGCATTATGCGATGGTCTTATCCGGAAGGTACACGATGGAAATATTTGTTTGTAACAAAACGATTCAAGAACGAACTCAATTATCAAAAAAAGTGATGATAATACGAAAATATTTTGCTGATACTACTAACCATAAGATAACTGGAATTTTTTGGTAAAATTGATATTTTCTGATTTATAAAACGCATTTATTTTGAAATAATATACTCAGTACCCAAAATTGTGTAACATTATTTTATAATGAACATGTAATCTTTAACAAACTGTTATTAAATATTTTTATTCTCACAGTTATCGAATCAAATCTTTAAAATACAATTTTCATTTTTCTGGTTAACTTGTAGTTAGACTTAACCTGACGATAATGTAAAGAAAAAGTATTTAAAGTAAGTATTTAAAGTAAATGTAAAAAAAATTGTATTTGTCTAATTATAGTTAATCATTAAATTGATGGTTTTATATTTGATAAATTTTTAAAATTGAATTTATAAAACCAGTGATTAATTACAGCTTAAAAAAAATACAATTTTTATTATCAAATTCAAATCTAATCATAAACCAGAAAATGAAAAACCGAACTTAAAAGTTATAAAGAAGTAATTTGTCTATTTAGAAAAAGAAAAAAAAAGGAATTTTAGATTTATATGAATCGAACGCTTTTTTGATTGCATTACTTTTTAATTTAAAATATATATAAACTGTACATATATATATATATATTTATATATTTATAAGTAGCATATATCTATATGTATATTTTTATGTAATGTAATTAATGTGAACATGATAAATTAATAATGTGTGTAACATATTTATATAAGTGGCAGTTGAGCTGAGGGAATCTTAAATTTTTCTAAGAAACTGTTAAAAGCCGTATCTATCTATTCCGTAAATATTTACCATCTTATCCACCATGGAAAACTTATCTCTTTTTTTATCCCTCTTTCGTCAATAGAACAAATGAAACGGAAAAGTTGATAACACAAAAATTAAAGACTTAATCATTATCAGTCCATTATGTTTTAAATTATTAGCGCATAAGTTCTCATGAAACTCTTCATGTCACAATACCATCGAACTACAATAGCCAAAATGCCGTTTTACGAATAGACACGAGTTGTTTCTGTTTTCAAGCTACTGACTCGCTTTAATTAACTTTGCTCAACATAAATAAATAAACTGCGCTTGCTAATTTCGTATAAAATAAAACACGGAGACACAACTCATCAAAAAAATAAAATCGTATGTCCTTTAAATTGCAACAAATTTTGTTCTTATATCATTTCGATTCAGCCATTCGCATATTATAACAAATGTCGCTTTTCTCATTATGTATTCAAATTTTGTGGATACTACTAAATAATATAATACGCTCTCATTCCTATCGACACATGCTCACGAATGTATCCTCATTATGCGAAATCATTAAAAAAAAAAAAAAAACACTATTTCGAGAATTTATTTGTGAAATTTAATGTAACATTTAGTAATGATGGAAAATGCGAGATTGGAATTTAAAGAATCTTCAGAAAATTAATCTTCTACTGTCAACTGACAAATAGCATTATTTTTTTTGTATGACTTCGCTTAACAAGAATACATACTGTCATCCGTTGCAATATCCTCATCTAACGCTTCATAAGTGACTTACGTGCTAAAAGTAGTTTTCGTTGGGGCACCCCCCTCGATCTCTGTACAGTGTGCTTTTTTTATAAATAACTCTTATAAATTAGTATAATCTACGTTTCTTGTTCCGACGATAAAAAATCATACAATGTACACACATGCTTGCTTACGGCGATCCATATTTAATACTGCGGGTAAATCTTCGTTTTTCGCTATCATAGATGTGTGTTTTCGTAATGACATTCTCTTTCCGATCGGTATCTAATCTCTCAGAATGCCGCCCGCGCGTGTTTGCTTAAAGAGTTGTTTGAGGAGCTGCCGCAAATCGACAAGTTTGGAGCAAGTTAACTTAATACTCTAGTAAAGAGGTAAGTTTCAACTGCCCGGATAAGGCATTTGATCTGGAAGGGCGGATGAGTGATTCTGGTTAGGGCTCTGATGGAAATGTGGACTGGTACCATCTTGCGAGATATCACCGACGACAGGTTCCTCGTATTTGCCCCTCTTGAAGCGTCCGTATAGTGACGAATACGGCAAATTATAATGGATTGCCGCTTGATTTATGCTCATGTGTCCTAATCTGTAACAGTAAATTCAGGAACAATGTAAATATTTATTTTGCATTAGAAATTTGCATCAGTCATACAAGTTTCATCCATTTTGTGTTCGATAAAATCGAAATTTCACAAAAAAATTAAAAATCTTTTACAAATATCTTAAACTTTCATGATATATATTGTATACAATAAATAAAGATTTATACATTATGCTCTATAAAACTAAAATTTTGCAAAGAAACTAGAATCTTTTGTAAATATTTTAAGTTTTCAAGATATTTTATACAATAAATTAAATTTATTTTGTATATTTTACTTATTGTATAAAATATCTTGAAAACTTAAAATATTTACAAAAGAGTTTCTTTGCAAAATTTTCATGTTGAATCATTGAAGTATATCGATCTATCTGTAATACAATTTTATTGAACGTAGAGAGTCAAGGTAGAGAAGACTCATTTATCGATACCTGACGGCCTCGAGAGCTTCAGTCATAGCATCTTCGCTCCATGGCGTAGGATTGCTTCTACTAAGCTCGATTCCTTCCCGCTTGCATCTTCCGTAAAGAGTTCCCGTAGGTATACCGAATTCCGTTGACGCCCTCTGTACGGACGTCTGACCAGATCTTATTGCTTCTAAAGCGCGATCCAAATCGGAGGGTGTCCAGGTAGTGGGACTCGCGTTGAACGGTGCAGCCAATCTGATACCTTCCCTCCTGGCGATTTTATACAACGTGCTAGAAGGTATGCCATATGCTTTGGATGCTTTGTTAGCCGAAATGGAACCGGTACGCAACGCTTCTAAGGCATTGTTCAAACTCTCGTCACTCCAGGATTTCGTGGGGCCGTCTTTCTTCGGTGTGTCGATGCCCAATCGATGCGCCCGTTGCCATAGTGTCGTTGAGGGAATACCGAATGTTGCTGAAATATTAATAAAATTTCACATTTAATTATTTCATATATAATATCATTCGTACTATGAGCTACATATTTTAAATTAGATCTCCGTACTTATGTAACTTTGTTTAGCTTTACACACAAAGTCATTATGAATATAGTTATATACATTGCAATCAATAGTAATAGTACAATCAATAATACAATCAATAATAAACGATCATTACAGAAATTTTAGTTCTACACATATATATATATATATATATATATAGTAGGAAACTGAATTTTCAATTAAAATTTCTAATAATTTCTTATCCAATAATTCGGAATATATCTTTCTTCTTACCTGAAGCTTTTGTCAGGCTCATGTTGTGATTCCTCAGCGCTTCTAAAGCCGCGTCCATGTCCTCCTGCGTCCACGACTTTGAACCGTGATGGTGCGAGCTGGACTGTCCACTATGCCCCCTCGAGTTATTCTCACCAGAGTCTGATTGACCAGAGCTTCCTGATGGCATCAGTCCCAATAGCTCCGGTGTTATCATCATCATGTTGTCGCTGTCGGCAGCGTTTTTCGAACTTACGCTCGCCCGATCCGACATATGGCTATCTATGTCGATCGTGTCCGAGGAGTCCATCGTGTGCAGCGTTTCGAACTTGATCTTGACGCTGTCGCAATTCTGAATCTCTGCGAACAGATCGCGGAAAACAGGCATGACACGACGCTGCTATTGGCGTTTTGTACCGAGGAAACTCGGTAACAACTTCTGCGACGGTATATCTTCGCCGTGGGACTCACGAAAGTTACTCGGTAAGCTTCGATGGTACCTGAGGATCGATAAGCGAGCGCTGTCGAAGGCGAAACTGGACGCGGAAGGACGCTAAATGAGGTTGCGTGGGCTGCTGCTACGGACCGAGCAACGCAAATCTAATCGCGACCAGTTAAGCGTGATTAGGCCAATTATTTTGATTCCCTGTCCGCCTAATGACCGGCTGTACTTTCAACCCGGTAGTGTTCTACCCCTCGCCGCGCCCTCACGTCCGAGGGAAATGTATGACGTTGAATGGACCGAGTAAACGGGAAACTTTTATCACGCGATTGGGCCAAACAAGACTCGATGATTATCTATACTATTAAAATTGGATATATTTAGTCACTGAAGTATAGTCTTCGCGAAAGTGACGTTCTAAGTCGCGCAGAGCCAATAAGAAATCTTGCGGAGAAATATTTTTAATTTTTTCAACACGTTTCATGCTAGCGAATAAATTTGACTATCACGTTGATGAGGACGATATTATTTTTGCTACATTTGTTAAATAACATGTATTTCATAATAATTTAAAAAATTACAAAAATTATTGTAAAGAAAATGATCTAATACTAGTACACTATGTACTGCATCACATATTATGAGTCTAATGTACCAGATTGCATCATATATCAATTATAAATCCACGTATGATAAACAATCATTTTTATTTTATTTATTATTATAATTACGTTTTTTTTTAGTCGAAACAAATATAGTCGAAACATCAAACGATCTGAATGGAAAGTCAAGCGTGGGTCAATGGTGATTCATGTGGCATGGAACGCGTTAAAAGGCCAACTTGTTAGTAGTAAAATTGACACAATTAAACAAATTACTTTTATAATCTTTTTATTCTTTTCCGAAAAATTTCTCGATTGACCTACACATATGCTTACTAAACATTATCCTCTTGAAATTGTATTGTAAATTGTTATCATCTTGGAAATTGTATTTTTACTTTGCGTGATGAAAAAAGGGTCCTTTACACTTAAAATATGCATATCGTTTTCTCGTTTATTGTCTTTTTCATAATGAAGAAGCATCTCATGATATCTTTTCGCAACCAAATCCGTTAGTTTTGTAATTATGTTTGGTCCAGTTTCATTTTGTACTGCTCATTAGTAAAAATCGATTTAAAAAAAAGAATCCTCATGAATTCATAAGGATTCTTTTTAAAAACGATTATTTTATTTCGTTTTATTTTCGTGTACAATTACGGCAATCATCACCGAGAACCGCTATTTTCAAAGTAAGAAACGGTATTCGAGAAACGTAAAATTTTATACCTGTAGAATGATGATCCGGATCCCTCAAGTGGGTGATGGTAGTGCCGACCAGGGTGGCGCTGGGTGGGGTGGGTTGGGTCTCGGGGGGCAAATCGACCTCTCCGGGATCCGGATGGTGGCCATAATGCCCTAGCCCTGTGTGACAGAACATGTCACCTTTTTATTCAATGTGAAAGGGGTCCGTCCAAATCGATCTTGAAAACAGTAAATCGCCCCACACCTGGAAACTTCCGAATAATCGCGACACAAGTGTCTTCTTGTCTTTTTTTTTTAATTTTGACCATAAGTTTTTATTTATTTATTGAAACGCAAAATGCAATGCACATATTATAAGAGATATATTATTTTAAAACGTATAATGTGTGTGTATATACATATATGTATATGATACATATTATATAAAAAAATTTCAATAAATGAATAGAATTGAAAATTAATACTGCAATTTTCATTAAATAAAAAGGCTCTACAAAATTTACGTTTCATGAGAAATAGACAAAGAAAAAGAAATAAAGTCCGACATATAATATATCCAGATGTGGGGCAAAAATCTCGATAGATCTACTTACTGTTGTTACTCGTGCCGTTACCGTTGTTGTTGTTATTGTTATTATTACGTTGGCAAGTTTCCAATGCTACTGCTGCTGTTGCTGTCTCCGTGCACTCTTCATCTTCAGCCTGCCAGTCCCGATGGTTCTGTGGAATATCCGGTACGAATTTAGCGTCGACCCTGACGAGATCGAATCGCGCGCCCGCCAACACGGGAGAACCATTGCATTTGTATCTATGCCTCACTTCGTCTTTTCAACGCGTTGCAAAATCAATTTTCCACTACTATTAAATTCAAATAGACTACCTACTACGATAATTTTTTCATAATATAAACGTATTTCTTATAATTAGCATAATTTACAATTAAAATCAGTTTATAAGAGCCTCTATCAAGAATTAAATATCACGTTTGTTAACGAATTAAATGACGTCTGGCTACTTGGGTAACTAACTTAAGAAAATTTCCTAAAAATCTCAGAACAATATCATAATGTATATGATTACATAATTAAATTAAAAAAGCCTCTTTAAAAAAAAATCTCAGAATTGCTATCATATATAAATAATCCTTCGTCGATCAAATTGAACTTTAAAGGCATAGTTAATACTTTGATTGTGATCTATTTGTTTTTAGATAAATTTAAATTTATAAAAGTAAATACAACTTGACTTTTAAAAATTCATTGTTGAAAATTCATTGTTTCCTAAGAATTTTTTCAGATTTTTATACAGTTTGAAACAACTGATAAAAATCTGCGCTAAAGCATAAAGATCCAGATTGTTGACATAAGGTTGACATAAGGAAAAAATTTCACATAGTTACGACGAAAGAATAATTATAAACACCAAACATTTCTTTGCGATATTCATAAAATTATTTAGAATTAAGCCTTGATAATTTCAGTACTGGTACACGGTAGTGTATTGCAGAGAATTGAAAAACTTTTGCTCTCTAAATTTTAATAAAAAGTGATGAAATTCAACTGAAAAAATGAAATTCATAGTGAAATTCAACTGAAAAAGAAAAGGAGTTTGAGCATAATATAACTTCAATATCGATGTTTGCATGTCAATTCCAACACCATAATACCATACAGATTGAATTTACAGACAAAAGTAAGGTTAGCTACTCTCTAAATTGTTTAGAATGAATTCTCATTCTAAAGAATGAAAATTGAGCTAACCTTGAAAAGGAGGACTCAGTTTTCAATCTTTAAGAGTGAGATTTCACTCTTTAGAGAAAATTTATTCTAGACGTTTTAGAGAATTTTATGTTTTATTGATTTTTTAATCGAATTTTCACTGTGAATTCACTGATGTCCTGAATAGCATATTTAAGATGTCACTGATCCACTGATTCAGATTTAAAGAGTGTATCTGTTAGCTCAATGAAATTACCTCTTTATTGTCACGGCTGTAATCGTTAGCCTCTTCCTCTTTGTAGCGATCGTAGTGTCTCGGATCGGTAGGACGCGGCTCGAATGTGGGCCGCTCGATTCTGGGTCTCTTGTATCTCTGATGGTGCTTCTTCAGCTTCGTGTAGTTCAATCTCGGGGTGCCGGACTCTCTCGGCGGCGAACTCAGACTCACGGGTGGCGGACCGTCCCTGTTCTCCGGCACCTCGCACAGGCCCTTGATCTTTAGCTGGTCGGCCGTCTTCAAGAGCGACTGTGGAAGAAAGGGAAAACATTATAGATGGCTAAATCAGCGTGTAACTTTAAAAGTAATGTGTCGCATTTAAGCGACGTTATCTATGTATTTTAAGAAATTAACGAAGAACACACGCACTTGTGTGTGTGTGTGTGTGTGTGTGTGTGTGTGTGTGTGTGTGTGTGTGCGCGCGCGCGCGCGTGCGTGCGTGCGTGCGATTAATAACATAATTTTTGAAACCATTAGACAAGTTTCTTTAAAATTAATTAAAATATTATCTAAATTATTAAAATATATATTCTCTGAAACGTTTAGAGTGAATCTCACTCATAAGTCCGACTTTTCATTTTCTGATTCAATTTTCTGATTCGTGGTTAGGCTTAACCTGATGATAATATAAAAATGATATTTTTTCTAGCTATCGTTAAGATGGTTCTTTAGTAAAGTGTTGAAAATTTGGGGTGCCTCACCAGGACCCACCTAAAATTACAAATATCTGCATAATTTGGATAAAGTATTAAAACTATTATAAAATTGACGATTCTGTAACTTTTACAGTTATTACACATACATTATAAAACCATTAGTTCAGTGATTAATCATAGTTTAGAAAAATACAATTTTTTATTATGAAGCTAAGAAAGTCTAAATCACAAGTTATAATTAAATGATGAAAAACCGGGCCTTAAGAATTAAAAATTGAGTCACTCTTTTTCAAGACTGATTCAATTTTCACTCTTTAGAGTAAAATTCCCCTCTAAAGAATTGAAAGAGAGTATCTTATTGTTAGTTAATGTCTAAACAATGCGTTTATTTATTTATATTTATTACGTGAGCTTTTGTATTAGAAATTATCGTCGAGAGAGTCTAGAGAAGATTGACGTTTGTAAGTTAGCGTCTACCGCATGGAGGAATCGCCACACGTTCGCCACGAGCGAGCAATTAATTCGTTAATTAACGGGATTGTATAATCGAGGTGGGCCGTGTACGGAAACGCGCGCGGAAACGCCGCGTTCGAGAATCAAGGCGCGGACGCGGAATAGAAAAATACTCATTTCGGTAAACCGCTTTGCGAGAGGCGGACCGCGCGGGTCCGGTCCGATTGGATTTGCATATTTCTCGCGCGAGAGCTCGTCGTCCCGGCATCTCGTTCCGCCCGGCGGCGGTGCAATTTCATCTCGGCGACGGGCGTCGGCGGTGGTGGAGACGGCGGTAGTGGTAGCGGCGGCGGCGGCGGCGGCGGCGGCGGCGGCGGCGGCGGTGGCGGCGGCGGCGGCGGCGGCGGCGGCAGTCGCGGCGTCGACATCGAGCACCGTCCGTTCACCCACCAAACGTCGCTTCTGAAAATCAGCGCTGGCGATCCACTTTCGGCGATCGTTGCAATGACATCAATCCGAGACGTCCGCATGATTTTGGCTTTTGAACGACCAATTTCGCTTCTTCTCGCAGAAAACTGCCATCGAGAAAATGCTTGCACTCTTTCAACTTTTATGAAATACTCGAGGCGTGTGAATTAGTCGCAAATACATATATTTGGGAGGCAAATGTTTTTGCGTAGGTTATGGATCAGAAATTTTAAATTGAATAAATATTCGGTCGAGTGTTATCGAAACTATAACAAGAATGAGTTATTTTATAAAATGGTATTATAATATATAATTATAAGCATATGAATAAATATTGCATTAAGATTTCTCAAAATTCATGATTAATTTTCAAATCAAGTTAC
>Ga0157363_1004201_pt1 | contig 13228 bp, 14 predicted proteins | sample AttsexASBM1_FD_111477 | JGI IMG/M metagenome (GOLD analysis project Ga0157363, IMG submission 111477) | Fungus gardens microbial communities from leaf cutter ant in Ribeirão Preto, State of São Paulo, Brazil - Atta sexdens ASBM1 | ecosystem: Host-associated > Fungi > Mycelium > Unclassified ...
AAAAGAAGCTTGCTGAGCTTCGTATTCCTCTCCCATCGATTGAGAAACAAAAGCGTATCGCAGCTATCCTTGATAAAGCCGATGGTATACGACAAAAACGCGAGCAAGCTATCAAACTGGCCGATGATTTTTTGCGTGCTAATTTTCTTAAGCTGTTTGGCGATCCCATTAGCAATCCAAAAAATTGGGAATTGAGAAAATTAGGTGAGATCGCCGATTGTCAGCTTGGGAAAATGTTATCAAAAAAATCAAAAACTGGATTATCGCCAAAAAAATATTTAAGAAATGCCAACATCAGGTGGAGAAAAATAGATGTTAGCGATCTTCTTGAAATGGATTTCAATGAAAAAGAATTATCTAAATTTGAACTCAAGCAGGGGGATCTACTTGTTTGCGAGGGAGGTGAGATAGGCCGGTGTGCAATTTGGGATAATCAAATCCAAGACTGTTACTACCAGAAAGCTCTGCATAGAGTGCGTCCTGACTATAATGTCCTTACATCTGTATATTTGCAAGAGTATTTTTATTCAATGGCTAAAGGAAATGCATTTTCTGAAATCGTTTCAGAAGTAACTTTCAGCCACTTGACTGCCGAAAAGCTTAAGAATTTACTTATACCAATACCGGAAATATCAATTCAGAGAAAATTTGAAATGATATATAATAAATTAAATACATTAATTTACGACAAATATAGTGATGAAATCTCACTGACTTTGCTGTCTAATGCTATTAACAAAAAATTAATTAATCATTTATAAGAAAAAATATATTAATTTTTATTATAGGTGTCGTTAATTTATACGACACCTTATTCTTAAATCCTATTGCTATTTTTTATATAATCGTACACGCAGACTAATCGACAAAAATTACTGGACAAAGTTTGGGCGCTCATTGCTTCATCAATATGTTTTTTCAAAATTTTCAGAAGTTCTTCTATATCTCGTTTGATTAAACCCGGTTCCATATATGGCATCATTCTTAAAAAGAAACCAAAATCATAAGCAAGATATAACTCATTCACACCTACTCTGACTTCAGGGACTGTTTCAGAAAATCTTTTATCCCAACCTTGAGACTGAAAACTTACTGGAGTAATATCTAATCGTAATAAAACACCACCTGCGAGTTATATTATATTAATTATACTGACATCGTGTTTAATTAAATTAGCGTTATTCAAGAAGTCAACAATGAGAATACAAGCTTTGCCTTTGCATATATTTGGCAGAACATCATTAACAACACATTTCCAATCATAATATCCATTTTCTAATACAATATCTATATCCATCCGATCAGAATCTGCTAAACATTGTACGTTCTGGAAAAAGTAGAAAACGAGGGTCAAATAGACCCGGCTAATCTTAATTTATCATACAGCAAAATAATAGGGTGCTAAATATTAATTGGAATTTGTGATCAAATCACCAGCTCACAAATAAACCATCAACCGAGGCTCATCCAAATGCTCTGCTTTTGAATGTAAGCTGCACGCAATGAGTTACATTCCAGATGGCTCCTCTACTTCTCTACAGCATCTCTAGACCACATCACTGATTCAATCGGATCAGTGAACTACCCTCCATTGCCCTGAAACGATGACGATATACTTCGCCTAGACTGTCGTAACCCATTACCCAAAGCGCGCTATTTACTGTGTTCTTGCTCAGGATAGGATGGCTCACATTGACGGTTCAACATCAACACCTGAAATCGTTAATTTTGGGACTTGAATCGGTGCAACTGTTACGTGGAAAGATAACGAAATTCAGCGATCCTCTCGGGTATGCCAAAGGTCAACAATATAAATAGTCTCATGCTGGATTTCATAGTGAAGGTCGTAATCATCAAACAAGATTTTCCGCACTTCTCGTGGTTCATATCTTGTTTGAAGTATACCGATTCTGGGATGGTCAGCGAGCCCTGTGGTTCCGATGATCAAACGCTCTAAAACGTCGTTAGCATGTTGGCGACTAAACTTACAGGCAAACCGATAAATACGCTCTAGGTCATTCTGAGCCTTTTGAGTCCAGCGTATTTCCATGGATTAGGATGTTTTCAGTTTATTAGCAAAGTCAACCACATCTCGATGGCTAACCAGTCTTCCCGCATCAACATCAGCCAGCCCTTTTAAAATCTGCTGATGCCGTCGTTCCCTCTCTTCAATCATCGCGGTCAACGCTTCTTTAATTACCCAGCTTTTGGATCTATCGAGTTCAATAGCCAGGTTTTCAACCGCCGTTGCAAGCTCCGCTGGGATCTGAGCGCTGATGGTCTGTTTAGTGAGTTGTCCCATAAGCATCACCTTTAATAAAAGCTAATAACAGTTATTAAAATACCATGATTCTGGTAGCATGACCATCTATGGCGAAAATGATCATCCATCATCTTGAGGCCAACATCCCCGGATAGTGACTCGCGATAATATCGTTCATTTTCACAATCAGTTCTGGCCGTTTAAACGTCAGATGCGCGGTACCTTTCTGAAAGTAGCGAATACTGAAAAATTCATCTTCGTAACTTTCCTTCGCTGGATTATTGCGAATATGCGCCATCAATCGAGTCGTTATATCATCACGGTTGTCAGGTATTGGTTTACCATCCAACAGAAATAGCATTCGTTCCAGATCCGCCAGTTGATCCCGCCGCCAGCCCCAGTTAAGGCTAAATCCCCAGCGGTTATACGTCACCAGATTGTTTATGATGATTTTCTTTCCAAAGCTGCAGGGACTATTGGTTTTATAATCCCATGACAGACCTTTGAAGACATTAATGATACCGCGTTCAAAGACATCCCTTTTATTCAGATGTAACTGCTTAAAGGTACTCAGAATATTGGATTCGTTAATAGTAGGGAGATTTCCCTCTTCTAGATTTTTATGCCACTCGTCACGGGCCTTAGCATCCATCAAGGCCAGCATGCCAGATTTCAACATCAAGTCGTGCCAGATACTTCGGTCGATATTTCGGGTGACGGCGGGCAGTGCTTTATCGGCTTTCTCAGTCAGCCAACTATCGTAGCGATGACCGGATTTCATCGCCCAGTCTTGGGCTGTACCGCCACCGATTTCTGAGGTTAGCTGTGAAATGGATTCAAGCTGCTGAATGAGTTTTTCAATCTGTTTCAGGGCGGAATCACGCCCTGTGACCACGCGTTCGATGCTGGTTGAAAGGATAAGTTCGTTGTGTTCTGTTAATACAACAGTTTCTGTATGCATCGTTAATCGTCCATAAAAGCAAGCACGCCTGCGGGGAGTGGCAGGCGCATTATGCGATGAATAAAAATAGTGGAAAGTAGGGAGCTAAAAATCCGGAAGGAGGCTCGAAGAATTTAAGTATTTATTAATCCGATCGCTCGCCTAGCGCTTTGAATATCGGTAGCGGTTAACAATGGCGTCTGAACCTGCCATCTATATTTTTTGCGGTCGATGCGTACCAATTCATCACGTTCCACCAGAAAATTTACCGCATCGGTAAGGGTTATTCCCGCCTCAATATATTCTAGGATCACCGTATCATCGTGAAATGGCGTGTGGTTAAGCGTCAGGCCGTAATGATGCTGAAGCAGATAGGTTAACAGCTGCTGATAGAGCGCCACGGGCGACAAGCGTGATGAGTTTTGCCCCCTGTCCGGTACAGTTAAAATTTGCATAATTTGAGTCCCGATAGTAGTAGAAGAAAGTTTTAGCAGGTCGGGTAAACTGCGAGATAGCGTAGTTACTGATACATGGATACCTAGCTCGGCAAATTAAATTCGCGATCGGGATGGTCATCTGCTCGCTGCCCTCTGTTTACAGGCGGGCAAAGTGACCATCCAAAAAATCGATAACAAAACCCCACAGAACAAGTGTTGATGTTAAGAGACTAATTGCAGCATATTCTCCGCCATTAGCCATAGGGCGCGATTAAGTTTTACATCCCCGTCGATACCTTTTACTGCCCGAGTTCTCCCTCTTTGCCCTTTTACTGTGCGACTGGCTAATCCGCCTTTAATCAGGTTCTCCTGTATCCGCTGGTAAGTGGTCCAGAGATCGTTGCTCTCATCTTGCCAACGACGTGGGGCAAGGATCTGTGATTCCGTTACTGGCTGGTGCTCCTCGCCAAAGCGATAGGTCAGTGCCGCTTTCGCCATGGCTTGCTGTGCGGGTGGCGGTAATAGCAGGGACTGCATGGCATCGCGCTTCTCTTCCACCCGGTCAAATATCTCAAGTACTTGGTAAGCCCCCTCAATCACTTTCTCTACCACATCGCCTTTATGGGGTACACGCACTTCACCAAAACTCTCACCGCAGATTAGGCCATTCTGACAAACGAATCGAAATAGCCCCGGCAGCATTTGGTACGAACTGGAGCCATCGTGGCTGTTGAGCAGAATGATTTCAGGCACTTGCTTACCGGTAATTTGGCCTTCCCGGCGCAGGCGTAACATATGCTTGGTATGCTCGCGCTTACTCAAATCGCGTACTCGGGTCTGACAAGCAAAGAACGGCTGAAAACCTTCCCGTTGCAAGCTTTCCAGCAGCGTAATGGTAGGGATATAGGTGTAACGACTGCTACGAGAATCATGTTTCTCCTGGCTGAAAACGCTGGGAACCGTGCGATACAACTCCTCGTGAGTTAACGGACGGTCACGGCGAATAATATTGGCAGATCCAAAACGACTGGCTAATTTCATCACTATTTCCTTTTAATTAAGAAGCATAAAAGTAAAAACCCCCGCTCCATTAGGAGGCAGGGGCGCAGGTTATTTGTCATCACAACAGCCAACGACATCAAAGGCTGTCAAGGAACTGCAGAATCCAGGTCATCAGAGCCGTCATTAGCTCAGTAACCAGCAACGTAACCGCTTCTCTGGCGATATCGATAAAGCTGTCATCGTAGCCTCCTTGGCGAAGACGAATTTCAATAAACTGTCGGGCCTGATGGGCTCCGCACCAGTTCAGAACCTGGCCTAAGGCGGTAATGAGCATTTTCAAAAAGGGCATAGCAAAGCCTCAGTTTTACCGTTCGGTGATAGACAAAACGAAACTTGGCGGAAATAAGCACATCCGTTTCAGAAGAAACGGATGTTGTGAGGGAGCTGTGGGGGTGACGCTAATTTGCAGTGAGGGTTGTACAGGCCGACATATCGGCAAGCACCTTGTGAACATTGCTGGTGGAGGGAGCAAAACTGGCTACTTTTCTATCGTTAACCCAGACCTCAAATGAGGTCGTTTTTCTGACAGCATTAATGAATGCGATCCAAGCATTATCGCCATTACGCCAGCCCAAAGAGGGAGGGACCGCAAACTGTGTATCGCCGCTAACCAGCGCTATCTGGGTATTTTCATCCTGTGAACTGAGTATTTTGCCATCCGGCAATGTGACTAGCACACTGTGCTGTAGCACCTGCGATTCATCGGGATTACTGGTACAACTGATATTCAACTCAGTGCTCTGGGAATCGGTGATGATAAACTCCGATACGCCCATGCTAAAGCCGGAACGCCAGAGATTAGGCACAGCGTAAGCGCTGGGAACAGCACCGAGTAGCCCAGCGGTTAGCAGGAAAGATGAGACTGTTTTCATTACTTATCCTTTATAAATACTGGAAATTTAACGACTTAATCTATGTTCGTAAATCCCCAAAATTCCCTCGTTTTTATCGGGCACGAAACATAGACATAATATCGATGGAGTAAAAATCAGTTAATGACAGAGCCCCGTTCTGAGCCGCATAAACTCTTGCCATCGGACGTAATAAATCATCGCCAACATGCCTAATTACCTGGCTGGCCTCTGGCGTATTGTTGACCTCAGCCACGACCTGTCCCTTTGCGGGGTAGAGGGTATACTCTACTGTACCCGTGACTTGTTTAGTTTTTGCCATATCGAGAGCGGCTTTATTCACATTCGCGATAAAGCCTTTATTGCTTTGGTAGCTTGGTTCCTTCATTGCCTTCTGGGTAATATCATCAATGCGTTGTTTTAAATGACTATTTTCATCATCCGACAACCTAGCTGTAAGATGGACTTTACAGGTCAACGATTTAACATTCGGATTGCTGTCAATCGCGATAGGATTATCCAGGGTTATCGTCACCGCCTTGCTGGTCAGACCTGCCTGACCGTAGGGGCGAAAGGTTCTGAAATCGCGTTCATTAAGCGCGTTACTGATGATAACCTCGTTAACTGCTTTTAAGGCCGCTGGGTTGTCACAGGCAAAATCATCACCGCAGCCTGTTAGGGTTGAGATGACGAGCAGAGATAGTGCTGATTTAACTATTTTCATTTTATGTTCCTTGATAGGGATAATGAGCGTGGTGGGGCGCAGTTAAGTGGATCGATAATTCGGCAATCCATATATACCGCGCCTATGTAATCAATTTATTTATTCATAATTCCGCTGATGTAATCAAAATGAGGAAGTGCCCGCATAAATCTGGGTTCCTGCAAGATACGGTCGATATGTCTGTTCCGAGCAAAATGACTGACCGTCATTACCACATCGGTAATTTCTGAAAGAGTGAAAACCTGAATACGGTCTTTGCATACCGCCGCCAGATACCATTCTCCTTCTTGGCAGATAAGTCTGTAGGGTGCGACGGAAGATTGTGAACGTTCATGATGCAGAAAGTGGATAAGACGGTTACGGATGATGGCCTGAACGATGACCTGAAAACCGCCGAATAATGCCGGGGCTTGGGGCGGCGGATCATTCCAGATGATGCAGGGAGAGTCCTGGCCGCTATCAAGAAGCACTGAAAGCAGCTTAGGATCGAGAGCCGGAAAATAATGCGCCACGCTGGTTATTCGGGCAAACCGCAGAATATCACTGTTGGTGCGGTAGGGGCCTCGTGCATCACGCAGACTGATGTGACCATCGATGCATTCCGTATCAAGATAACGCAGGCGTTCACGCAGGTCGCGTTGTACAGTGCGCTCAGAAACGCCAAATTCCTGCGCCAGTTGACTGACGCGGAGTGATTCCCCCATAAAAAGACGACTGACCAGCATAGCGAGACGGTTGGCTAACCGGTCATAGCGGTGTTCCTGTTCAGCCATATTCAATGCTCCCTGCAGAAATAGACGGACTCACCAGAGGCGGCGAAAAATAAACTAATGAGAAATATGCTGCTGACGCAGCCAGGCCACGATAATGCAGGCGGGTATGGTGACTCGATAGGCGGGGCCAGTAATATCAGAAATCATCCATGCAGAACTGAGCGCAATAGCAACGGGACCTGCGATAAAAGACAGGACTCGAGATGCAACCGCAACCGTGCCCCAAGTGGCAATACCCCCGAGGGAATTAATAACACTGGCAGAGAGCACCGTAGCAAGCTCCAGTGCCGCCAGTGAAGAAGTACGAATAGCAGCCTGAACGGCAATCAGAATGAGTTGTGGCGTTGGGTTGGTCAGGTCAAGCTGCAGGGTTCGAGAAAATGCCCCAAGCACGTCCGGTGTCATTGTATTTAGGCTTTTCTCTAGAACCTTCATTAACAGGGCGAGTTCGATGGATTCGGTCGCACTTTTCTGGTTGTAATTCACATCGAGTTTTTGACAGACATCGTCGAGAATTTCCCGATACAGCACCCCTTGGCCTAGCCGAGCCAAGCTCATTAAGGTATTTGCACCATAGCGCTGAAGCTCAGCCGCTATCAGCGGCCAGTAGAGGCGGTGCTGCGGAGCTAGAATACGGTACTCAGTACTCCCGGTTAGACTCTCGGTCCAACGGGTGTCACCGTCGCGGGGATCGATGGTCAGAATGGAAACCAGCAATTGCAACTCTTCATTGCTGCACTGGCCCAGTAGATTTAAATCAGGGTCATTACGGTAGACAGCCATTACTTGTCCTCAGTCGATGTGGTGGAAGGCCACACTGTAAAGGACGCAGTGACATGGATGTGTCACTGAAAACGATGAATAAATGTTCTAGTTGAGACTTGAGTGACAAGGTGTGTCTGAATAGAGAGAGGTTAGCGTTTGTGAGCAATCCTGATTCTATATGGGAAATAATAAACATAATGAAAATGAATGATGATTCAGAGTGTTTATCTGGTTAGTGTTTACTCATAGTGATGATATATATTTCAAATTTTTCTGATTATATTCTTCCCATCTTGTTAAATGATAATAGTTAGTAAGTTCTCCAGTTCAGTTTATTATTAATGAATTTATATCAATGAAGGCTCTAATTCATTCCGTCAGTCGTATTTATTTTTTCTATTTGAATTAATCATAAAGATGGCAAGGCACAGTGCCTCACCTTCTCTAGGGATTGTTAAAACCTGACCTTTTTCTGTTAACATAAAGCCGGTTGTTTCCATCTTGTCGTTCAAATTAAGTCGGTATAAGAGCGAGATAGTTATCAATGGTTGAGTATCAGGCAATAATATTTGCGTAAATCTGATATTAAGAGGGAATGACTAAAGTACCTTGATTGTCAATGGGTGGAACTGTAAAAAAACAGTTGTAAAACCTATTGCATGCCTCTTGGTCATGTAAATCCAGATCAAAATAACGAAGCATATATTGATCCAGTTTATTTTGGTAATAGGCATGAAATAATGTTTCTTTATTCCTGGCTCGCTCTTTGATATCAGCGATAAGGCCGGAAAATACCATAATTAAGTCATCAGCATCGCCAGTTAACATGGCATGAAAAATAGCGACAGCAAATAACTCGTTTGCAGGACCTGCAGACAGCCAGGGATTACTTTCAATATGATTAATAGACTCCCATAAATCCCACTCCCCTAAGCGCATTACTTCTTCCTTTAACAGTTTCAGCATAGGGGGATGAGCGTAAATATTAGTGCCAAACAACCTGCGTAACACACCGGGTGCAACAAACGTCACCTGTTTAACCGGGGAGAGTGCTTGTTGTACTTCTAACTGGCCATATTGCTCTGTAATAGCTTTCAAAAGCGTTGATTTCACAGGTAAAGCTGTACCTGGCGCTTTGATACCATGAAACGCGTTATCAGAACGACAAATGGGTATCGCATCTTTCATCTTTCTGTTAATTAACGCTGGTGCAATAATAATATTCTCTAAGGTATTACTGCCTCCTTTGGAGTTAGGGTAAATATGGCATAATTCTAAATCAAGCCAAGGAATAAGGCGTTTTATCGGTGCGCCGGATGAGTCAGTTATTCTGACTCCGTTGATTGTGTTATATGCCTTCTGATGACTAGCCTTGCGCATATAGAGTCGAATAAGGTCAGCAATATCATTCGGACTATTAATACTCCCTAGCCCAAGTGGGTTATTTTTAAGTAAAGACTCTACGTTAACCCAGTATGAGTGCTTGACTAAATTGACAATAGCATCGTCATCAATTAATCGTCTAGCTTTATTACGATGATCAAGGCAACAGTACCGTTGATTACGAGTATTAGCTAGACTATTACCACAAGGTGAATATTGACATACAAGCCCTTTCTTAAGACCTCGCTTAACAACATTAAAAAATCCACCCTGAAAATGTTTAGAACATAATCGTAAATTACGCTCAGCAGGTAGCTCACCCACTAAGCACCGACAGTTATTTCGTTTGCAAATAGCCATAATAAACTCTTATCAAAAAATTATAGTAGTTAATAAAGTTGACGAATCATTTATTAGTAAGAATAAAAAATCGCTATGCATTTTGATTGGCGTGTTAATACTCATTAATATTTAAAAATAACAACCCCAATTAACAACACACAGCTGTCTCAAATGAATTTGAAATACACTAGCAAAGCAATAATTAACTCCTGCCAATTAAATCTTTTATTCATTAGATCCATTTGCTAACTTGGTAGCATGTCACTCAATATTTATCTCCGTTTGACAAAGCCAGATTCTGATACCAAGTGGCGTTTCAACAGCCACTCATCCAACTCTGATTCCAGCCAGCCTACCGATTGCTTCCCTAAACGACATTGTTTCGGAAAGGTGGCGTCATAGCGAGGTGACTTTGGGTTTATCCAGTCGTAGATAGTTGAGCGGGCGATGCCGAGTTTGTTAGTAACTCCACGTAAGCGTAAGATTTTTATGGTTTCTGTCGTCATATAACGTTGTTCCTGTTAGGTTCGCTATGGATAGGTCTGCTAGCTTATAGAGGGAACTTGCAAAGTGAAATAGGTGAAGGTAGGTATTAAAATACCTTTACTAAATGTATATTCACTTAGTGATAAATCCCTTTGGTAACAACCCTATGAAAGAATTATTTGAACAGATAAAAAGTGAATTTAAATTATTGATTGCTCGGTTAGATAGCAATGGAACACGCAAGAACGAAAAAATTGATCAGAAAGTAGCTCAAGAAATTGAGGATATAGGTCTAAAGTACCCTTATCCGCAACAGGCCAGAGAATACATAAAAGGTAGATATACTGATGCTTATTTTTTCGCCAATATAGTTAGAAACTACGATATAAACAGCTACTTGTATTGGGCAATGCTTAACTTTCATTGGGGAGAACATGAGTGGGAACTCGGGCAGCATTCTGAGGGAATAGGGTTTATGGTACAGGCTACAAGAGGCCTTTGGTTGTGGCAGGGTTATCTTGAGGGACTTGGACGTCGTGAGTACCAGGAGTCGGTACTACAAAAGCGGAAAATTAATGGATCTGAGGGGGGAATTGAGAGGGCGGGACGTTATCAGCCCGTGAAGGACGAACTTATCAGCTTGCTCAAAAAAGAAATGCCTGAAACGGGTTGGAAAACAAAGCGCGAAGCGGTCGACGCGATAGAGCCCAAGCTGTGGCGTTTTATTGATGGTCATTATAGGAAAGCCTTTGACAAGGAGAATATACGCCGTCGTAAAGCCTTTGAACCAGAAAGAAAGCCTTTCAGTATGGTCAGAGAAAATTTAGACCGCACCATACTGGACTGGTCTAGAAATGATGAAACAATCAAAGCTGCGTTTCTACAGGTTATTTTAAAAGGAAGGTAAATAGGCTTATGAGTAGATGAATAACATTATTGTGTAAAAATAGTCATTCCTAAAGTATTTTCTGATAGGCATTTTTTAGCGGGGTGTTAGTATGAGTAGCTGTGCCGCTAAGCTGCTACAGGCTAGCGTATTCTTTTATGCATTGAGAGGGAACCGCAATGTCAACAGCAGATGCCACCACCTCATTATCAGGGCATATATCCCTTCGGTTTGTAGAGCTTCGCCAATTCCGCCGACTTGCTAAGGTCCAGCTTGAAGTTGATCCAAAGACTACTATTCTCGTCGGTGCTAACAATAGTGGCAAAACATCAATTCTGACAGCGCTGCGTCATTTCTTGGCCGATGGTTCTCCATTTTCTGCTTTCGATATAAGTATTTCTCAATGGCCAATCTTGCGGGCACTTGGAAGAGATTGGGAAATATTAGAGGAAGATCCATCTACGTCTGGCAAATCCGAAGATAAATGGGAGAAGCAACTTGAAACCTTACTGTCAGCGATGCCAACGCTAGACCTATGGTTCGATGCTAAGGCCGGTATGTTCCACTATGTCTCTCCGTTTCTATCAAAGTTCAGCTGGAAAGGTGGTCCCATTGGTGTCCGATTGCGTCTGGAGCCTGCTACAAACATTGAGGATTTGAAGCAGTTAGCTTGGAAGTATTACCAGATGAGAATGCCTGTAAGGGACATGGGAAAGGATTCGCTTGCTTGGCCTATTGATCTTCTTGATTTTTGGCTACGTGAGCCTTCCCTACTTGGCCAAGTGCGAGCTTATAAGTTGGATGCTGATAACAATCCTTTGGATGGACTAAAGACCTATGCTAGCCAGATACTGGGTGCTGACTCTAGTCCAATTGATCGTAAACATCTGCAGAAACTTATAAGAGTAGACTTTGTGGCTGCACAGCGTGGCCTCGGTAGTGAAGAAGCCGATTCTCGATCTGCTTCTGGCCCTCATCGTATAGGTTTATTTTCCAATCAGCTTCTCAAATTTGCTCGGCAACACCTAAATATAGCTGCAACAGGTCATGGGCATCGTGCAGATCTCATTAAGGCTGTTGCTGAGGCGCAGCAGGAATTAGATAAAAAAATTCATGAGGCAATTGGACCATCCGTAGAGGATGTGAAAGAGCTGGGATATCCGGGCTTGCATGACCCCCAAGAAATTCGTTTCCGCACACGTATACAGACAGCCGAATTACTCGACCATGGGACAGCTGTTCAATACAGCATGCAGAAGGATTCATTAGAAGAGCTTCTCCCGGAATATTCCATTGGTCTCGGTTATCAGAATTTACAATCCCTTAGTTACCAACTCGTTTCTTTTAAAGCTGCTCGCCTAAATCCGGAAAAGGGCACTCCAGTACCTGTTCATCTGGTTATTATTGAGGAGCCCGAGGCTCATTTGCACGTACAGGTACAACGTATTTTCACGGGCAAGGCACATAAGCTAATCAGTCCTAACGGTAGCGATGAGTTAGGTCTTAAAAGCCAATTGATTATCAGTACTCATTCTAGTCATTTAGCACATGCTGAGAATTTTGATCGGCTACGATATGTTCGCCGCATTTCCAAGAGTGAAGAACTAAATATGCCTACCAGTGAGGTAGTTAATCTTGGGCAAGTTTTTGGTGATGATAAAGCGACCCGTCAATTCGCTGAACGTTATTTTCGCGTTCAACACACAGATCTTTTATTTGCCAATGCTGCGATCTTTGTCGAGGGGGTTGCAGAGCGAATGCTGTTACCTCTTTTCATTGAAAGAGATTTTCCAATACTTAACAGCCGCTATCTGTCCTTCCTTGATATTGGTGGCAGCCATGCTCATCGGCTAAGATCTCTCGTTGAAAGACTCCGCATCCCGACTGTAATTATTACTGATATTGATCCAGTTGAAGAAAGAGTTGGTAAACCTAAAAAAAATGGTGAACCTACTACAACCTTAGTTGCTGTTGCTAATACAGGGCAGCCAGGGTTGCAATGCGGGAACCCGACTCTTCGTGGATGGCACCCTAAGCTACAGCAGCTTGAGGATTTCAAGAACCCAAAAAATGAACACCTTGTCTGGAACGAAATAGCCGAATGTGCTGTGCGTTTCGCATGGCAATTACCGGTAACTGAAGCCGATAGTCAGTGGCCAAGTACTTTTGAAGATTCTCTTATCCTAAGGAATATTCCTTGGTTTAAAGAGTTGATGAATGAAAAATTTGATGACGAAGGCAAGAAAATCAAACCGCCAAAAGGCGCGCTGGGCTCAGTAGCTAGACAGGTTGCTGAAAATGATAATATTCCAGAAC
>Ga0157363_1004202_pt1 | contig 13224 bp, 4 predicted proteins | sample AttsexASBM1_FD_111477 | JGI IMG/M metagenome (GOLD analysis project Ga0157363, IMG submission 111477) | Fungus gardens microbial communities from leaf cutter ant in Ribeirão Preto, State of São Paulo, Brazil - Atta sexdens ASBM1 | ecosystem: Host-associated > Fungi > Mycelium > Unclassified ...
CGCAACGGATGAAAGAGAGAAGGAACAAACCCTCTCTTCTCCTCTAATATGGATCCCAATGACGCGCTTCCCCCTCCCTCGAATTACAGCATCTGTAACTTCGTCTTCCCTACCCACGCGACACTAGAGCCATCTGCTGGTTGCTGTTTCCATTAAGGGTTAGAATCCCTATATTTATTCTATTAAAGGGATATCGTCCCTTATCGCCGAGTTCGTTAAGTCCGCCGCCATCGAAGGAAGCGAGATATTGAGAATGTCCTGGAGAAAAAGCATCAAAATTGCTAACGTGCTCATCAAGGCCATCGAAATATAAACCATAAAGTATCGCTCATTGATAAACTCGCGAACAAAGAACATGCGTAGAAAAAACGTGATAAAGCGTTTTTTAACATTATGTACATAACATGGAGCATCGCCCGGTATTTACAATCTGACGCTACGGGCTACAAGTATTTTGAAATTGGAATCTACGTTGGTTCATCGAGTTACATGGAGATCGCCCTAGAAGATCATCGCGGACACGAACTGTGCTGTCTCTCGAAACATGGAAGGGTCTCTATGAGCAGCGATGGAATATTTTCAAGATGCTGCGAAACGAATACAAAAATAATTTTATAAGCATTGGACCGCTAACCGTCAGAGTTTGCACGTTGAACAATGAAATACGCTCGTATTTCTCGATTTTTTTGTACGCTGATGAAACGACGCTATGTCATATATTTGAGTTTGATATATCGATATAACGTTGGAACGATTAGCCTGACTCGTCGATACAGTCGATGTCAAGTATACGTAATTCTCCAACATCGTGTTCGAAAACGCTATACGCGACATCTTCAATGGACATCAGCTCGTCGATTGCGAGCTATTAGTTTTTAATACGTATGAAAAAAACGATGTAATAATATTTGAATAAAAATTTTTTTGTTTACATCATCATTTTATATATATATATATATATGATGATGTAAACAAAAAATTTTCTTAATACTTTCTTAATACTTAATACTTAAATACTTTCTTTATTTTTCACCTCTTTTTTATGTAGGAGGAGAAAATTTTCGTCTTAACTGTCTTAATCTGTGGGGGACACTCATGGAGGGAAGACGTCCAGCGATCCATACCACTGGATATTCAATAACCTCGTGATCTCGAAGGATACGCCGGAGCGGCCGTCTACCGATTAAAAAACTCCCTCTTTTCCAAGCAATACTATCAGGCATATTTAGGAGTGCCCCGGAATAAAAACTTCCGTTATTAACTTAACTCAAACCTAATTCAGACATATATATATATATATATATATATATATATATATACATATATATACAATATCCTCTATGAAGAGAAAGATTCCGAGACAAAAAGAAGCGGTGGACACTCGATCCTAACCCTCTGTTCCCTCTCTCACTCCTTCTCCGCCTTCTCCTTTCTTCTCATTACGGCCTCGCCAGAAGTTTGCGAGGGCCGTTCACGAATGATGAAGCTCATGATGTCCCCAATCATTCGGTTATACTCTCTCAGTCCAGATCTAAATCTAAACCAAGAGCCGCCAACAAATCCCCTCTCTCCGTCCATGAAGAACAATGAAGGAGGATATGCACCGCACTATCCACCATCGCTTTGCAATGTTCGCAGAGTTCGGGTTTGTCAGCCTTTCTGATCTCGTAACCCAGATATAATATTCAAACATCCTAATAGTAGTATAAAACCATTCTACTCTAGAGAATCTAGAAGTGTCCTTATTGATACGAAAATGTACACAAATAGATGGATATGTTAATAAGATATTATGCATCTTTAAAAATAAGACATGTAGCGTGTACAATATGTCGTTATTATTTGTATTTCGCTTTTAATCTCATACATTAGCTCACTACTATTGAATAATTACAATTCATCCATTTCCATCTCCTAATAATAGGTTCTTAATGTCGAATATTCAAATTCACTTTCAGCCTCCATTAATAGCCAACTACTATTAGGTAACTGTCACAAGAGGTCTGTTTTTTATTCCTGCACTGTCTGTCGAACTAGTGCATACGGTGCAAAAAGTTGAACTGAAGCAAACACATTGTTTCACTTCAACTTATTACATGGTGTGCACTAGTTCGACAATGCAGGAATAAGGGCCATGGCATATAAAAAAACTTAAGTAGTAAAATGTAAGCGAATTGACCAATCGCAGTAGAGCCCATAAGGCTATAACTTAAGCAGTAATCAATCATGTTGATTTCCTTACTGCTTACATCTTACTGTTTTAAGTTTTTGTGTGCCATGACCTTAAAAAACAGATCTAAAAAGTAGTGAGAATTGTTCTGTCTTATCTTGATAATAACACATATAAGAAAGTACAGTAGGCTTACTAATAAAACTATACCTACTTTGGTATCTGATAATATGGTATTTATTATTTTGACGATGTAATGGCATAAATTGATATTTACGAGTACCTCATTGTTATATAGTTATTATCACAATTTATTGAAAATCAGATTTTTACGTTTTTCAATTATAAAAAACTAGAAAAACTTCAAGAATTTTGACAAACAATCATAAATCTTTTTTATCAAAATTGTTGGAGCATTTCTAGTTTTTTTTTTGTAATTGATATAAAAATTAATATAAAAAGTAAAAATCTATTTCAATAAATTGTTAGTTATGAGATACTACCGTTACATCGCCGATTTAGTTCTATTATTCTGCCTCTATGTTATTATGTTTAAGAAAGAGATAGGAATTAAAAGCAAAGATTAGATTTTTTTTATAAACCTAAATAATTATATTGACAATTAATTAACAATTTCATACTTATTTCATATTTAATTATTAATAATTATATAAAACTCAAAACTTCATGAGTTTTAATCTCTCTTTCTTTATATGAATTCATTCATAAGTTCACAAAAAGAAAGGGAGATTAAAACTCAGAAAATTTTGAAACCGCATGTAAAGTTACACATTTAGTCACAAAATAATATTGTTATAGAAGTCAATATAATAGCATTATAATACGCTATTCTTTCTCAAGAACAAAGTAAATAGCGCATGATATAATATTGAAATACATATGAAATGGTATTATAATTAATACATCTTATTTATATAATAACATAAATTATAATAACATAAGTTTTCATTACATTTAATCATAATATCGTTAGGAGGCGTACGATCGGACATACCGTTTGGACACAAGCTACTCAACAGCGGGTGCCTAGAGTTTTTCTGTTGTACGAGCACTGTAATTAGCTCGTGTTCTGGTATACAATATGTCCAAACAATACGCACTCACAAAAGAAAAATTGTATATGATGCTTAGAAAAATTAAATCCGATTTTAAAAGAAATTGTTAGTTATAAAGTACTGCAATTAAATTCAAAAAATTAAACTATTATGTATTAGATAATATCTTGTTTTTAAAATGTTTTGAAAATAACATAGCAGTGATGATCAAACTGCTAATGAAATTATATTTTGTGTTTAAACAAAAAAGTAATTTACAGTTAATAAAATTTTAAATTTACAGTTATAATAAAAATTACATAAGCGTACATTTCCTATGCAAAATAAAAAAAAATTTAATTGATCATCTCTTAAATAAGAAATTAACAAGAAATTAAAAAAAAATAATAGAATTGTTAAACTGCTTCGTATTACATTTGTATTAGACGAGATTCTTTTTCAACCCCATTCAACATTCTTTTTTTGCTTGGGTCTTATAGTTTTTGATGCATATTATTTGAGTGGCATTTTTAATAGCACATTTTCTCTGTACAGTATTCTTTAAAAGAAATCTCTCCTAATTTAGCAAGTCTACGAACAGCACCTAAAAAAATAATGATTGATGTTATAACTGGAATTAAACTCCTGAATACTTACTATTGCATTTAAACAAGTCGAACATGTGTTTTCAATTTTTTTAATACAAGTTAATGTTATATTGATTACCATAAATTGCAAAAACAGGACTACTTTATCATTACTTTTGAACTATTATTCTGATTTATAGTAATAGACTTTGAGAGCTTTCCAAAAAAAGACACAGATGACAGTGTAACTGAGTGTAACATACTGAATCCTCTTGAGACTTCTATGGGTACTTTATTCTATAGAAATTGCGTTTCGCGGGTTATCTCCGTGTCTAAATTCATTTTTAGAATGTCAACATTGCAGTTCACTTCATCAGGCGAGGAGCAGTCTGATATTAGTACAGGCTGCTCCTCGCCCTGATGAAGTTAACTGCAATGTTCGCGAAACATTGGCATTCTAAGAATGGATTTGAACACGGAGATAACCCTCAAAACTCATAGTTTCTCATAGTTTCAACATAATAAATCATACATATATTCTTGCTGTCAATATTAAATAAAGATAATATTATCACTGCATCTCTTGTTGAAAAGCTCCCTATATAATCTTTTTCATTATTTTTATTTATTGTAGATTATTTTATTATTATATATTGTATATTATATTTATTGTATTATATATATTGTATTTAAAAATATTAAAATCAAACTAGTGACTTATTGCAATATAAGATATTAAAAGAACAAAATATTAGTTTTTAAATTATAATAAAATATGACTATACTGATCGAACATCAAATAAGTTTTAATGAAAATTAAATTGGTAGTTTAACTCAAGTTTAACTCAAGCTTGTCTAATTTGAGCTCTAGGCCATCAACGCAAAAAAATCGATTTGAGTAGATTGCGGGTAAGATTGCGAGAGCTATAAAGTGTTATAATATGAACGACGTTTATCAACATTTTACAGTCCCTGAAATTTTACTCACTTTGAATTTTTTTGCGTCGATGGCTTTACATTTTAACTTCAGAGTTCAAATTGGAGATCACAGACCACAAACCTGGTTTAATTACATGCCAATATTCGTTATCTTCATATAAAGATTTATAATAAATATTATAATGGTCAACATTATTTATTAAGATAACATCAAAGTAATACTATCATCAATTATTGAAAAGAAATTACATATAATAGCAACAATTATCAAAGAAAGTGTCTGGCTTATTGCACTTTCTCGAAAAGATAATTTATTTTTTTTCTTCTTTCTTTTTTTCTTCTTTCCATGTTTTTTTTTGGCACAAACTCATCAGTCATGGTGACTTTTAAAAAATCATTAACGCTTCTCGCAGATCCAAACCACCTAATGTATTCAGATATGCCTGTAAGAACAGGATGTTACAATGATCGTTATTATTATGAAAATAAAAATTTAATTTTTTTTTCTTGTACAATATACATACTAAAGTTCCTAAATTGTTTCTAAAGTGTTGTTGTTTCTAAATTAGAATTAAATTCTAAATAGGCTTCTCTTATAGATATCGGCAAATCTCGTATTACTGAATGAGACTCATTTATCAGGCTCTGGGAAATAACTTGTTAACTAATTTGTTAACTAATTTGTTAACTAATTTGTTAACTTGTTTTCACAATACAAAATGCACTTCTTTGCTTATATCTCTAAAAAATAGAAAATGTATATAACATTATATTAAAAAAGTCGGATATTAAATATATTTATAAAATAATTAAAAATGACAATGACATTTCTGAAAAATAATAAGCTTCATGATGAAATAGATAAAATAATACAATTTTGAAAATGAAAGATTATAACCTCTATCTATATAATAGAAAAATAGCACTTACTACAATATAAATTTTTAAATATGAATTTAAATTAAAAAAAATTAATTATTTTTTATTTGTAAACAGCTAGACTGTTTAAGGCTTTGATTTCTATAGTTTGTGTTATCACATATACGGTCCTATAATATATTATATTGTTTATTTACATCGCCTAAAGAGACATTGTTCCTTCATATGCCAATTGCGAAGAATATTATTAAGGCCTCGGTAGTTTAAAGGACGCTCGCACGGGATATAAGAGATCTGGGTTCGATTCCTGGCCAAGATAATATTTTTCGCAATAAGAATTAATTATTACAGATTTTAATGTCATTCGACATTATTAAGATCATTTCGATACGAATAAGCACCAAAAATTTGTTAAATTGCTAATCAATTTAACTCGTGAAATTACTGCGGTAGTTTAATTGGAATTAGTGTTTCAAGACCAAAAAATCGTGTCGACGCACGTTTCTAAGAACTACATATGTAGTATATAAATTCACACAAGAATCATACAAGCATTTTAGATCCAGCTAGACCGTTTAAGGCTTTGATTTCTATAGTTTTTATTTGTAAAATTAAAAACAAGAAATATTTTGTATAAAATGAATAGAAACGAGTAACATATTTTATTAATCCATTTTTAAAGAAGAATCACATAAATGAAAAAATTAATGAAACAAATTTATATTGTGCACATTCTTTCAAGAGAAAAGAAAATATGTTTTCTTACATAGCAAATATGTTGTTTTTACATGTTTTTGACTATCAATTAAATAGATACTTACTCTAATTTATACATTATTGATTGAAGTACTGGTGAAATGGAAATATTATTGTGCTACATTATGATCTTGAAGTGCTTTGAAAATCTTCAACAAAAAAATTAAAATTATAATTAATAATGTAATATGTAAAAAGTCTGCAAAAAATTTCTTTGTAAGGAATGTATAATAGTAGATACTTATTTTTATGTATGGGAGATACCGATTAATTGTTTTATCGTAACACATTTTTCTCGGAGTGATTTTCTCGAAGTGATGTACTCAAATCTGTACAAGATTTTTTATTTGATGAAATATGCGATTCCTCGATTTGCTTGAATGTGGAAAGAAAATTGTATTTGTCATTGCTATTTATAGAATACACTAACAGATACAAGAAATAAAACTAAATAAAACCAGAATGACTTCAAATTTTTCCCTTATGAAAAAACTTATACATGGATCTGTGAAGTTTCGCTGTTAAGGTTAGATTCTGCTTGGAATTTTCAATATTCTCATTATTATGCATCTCCATTGCATAATAAAGCACTTTTACAATATCAATTTTAACAGTTTAAAACTAACAATTTCAAAGTATTTATTCTAAATAGTAAATACAACAGAAGATGTGTTAGAACGACCTTTATGGCTTATAATTGTATAATACCATTGACTAAAAAGTCAATGATACAAGAATAGAACATGGTGGAAAGATTACATGGTGTGCTCAATTTTGCCAAATCACGCTTACTTTTGCTACGCGTCGTCTCTAAATGCGCAGTTTACCAATTCTAAAACGCGAAACATAGAACATAGTATTCATAGTCCGTTTTTATTTTAAATATAATGTCTTAAGATGTTAATATAGTCCTCTCAGATTGACTTACGACATCTTAAGATTTAAGACTTAAGACAGTCTTAAAAGTAAGAATCGACTATGAATATCGTTCTATTTCGTCCTTGTGCAAGAAAAGATTCAGTACCAATTTCATGACGCGAAACAAGTCGGTATTCATACACTCGTATTCATAATCCTTCCTTACTGAGCACATTATGTAATCCTTCCACCATAGAAGGTAAGAGAATGCGCATAATGGTAGCTTGATATAGCAGGAATCAATCCAAAATTTGCTTCAAAATTAGCGCGGAATTCAAGAAAGTTGACTCCGCGTATACTATTCAATTGTTTAATTATAAGCGTACAGTTTTTTACGCATCTATTTTTTAATTCTAATTTTTTGAATTTTATTCTCGATATATTATTTTTAGTAATAAATATAATAAGTTTATGAAATATTATAAAATATGTAATATACATTTCCGTAAGAGCATTATGAAAATTATTAAATTTACATAATCGTTATAATATTAAAATAATATAAAATGTATATTATATAAAAGTTAATAACCATTCATCATTATAAATTTCAACTACAATATAAATATCTTTTTGGAAGTAAAATTCCGTATTTTGCCAATAAGGCATTTTAAGCTTTTGATTTGACATCTCTAAATGAAATGTAAATCTCTAGATAACTCTGTACATTTAAAAATTCCTACTTCTTGTGAGTCTAGATTATTGATATTGTAAAATGAATTAATGAGTTGAAATTTATTGACAATTAGGCGATACTCATTACTATTACCATATTGCAATATATTTACTATAATGCAAACAGTATCATCTTGTAAAATGTAATCATTGTTTTTATCTAATTTGTAAGTTCATTTATGTTTTTATCTAATTTGTAACTTCATTTATTTTTATACATGAAAATTGCTTCATGTTTTTTTGTTGATGCAAAAAGGGCCATTATGTAATTTTCGACGAGTCACGATAACGGAATTTTGCGAAGAACTCTTGAAATCGATTTTTTTCTTTATATAATGATATAAATCTGTTGTAATTGTACAGAAGATTTACGAAGCTTTTTTAAAAAAATGTCAAATTATTCTCAAACGGGAAGCAAGAAAAATGATCCAATGGTCCAAAGTTATCGTCAAATGAACTAGATTGTGGACATTATACAATAAAAATTCTACTATACACAGAAATACTATCAGTTACAAATGATTCTAAGATCATTCTTGCTTTCTCAATATCATTGTGGCTTTTTTCATTCGATGATATGAGAATACGGATCGCATAATATAACTTTAAAAAATGATGTATTCGTAGATCGTTACCAAACAAATCAGCAAAACAATTGGTCCCGTAAATAATAACAAAAAATAAAAAAAAATTGTCGAAACTCTGTTGCTTTACGTTGACAACAATCCAGACTTCTCGATTTTCGAGAAAATTCACATGGACAATAAGTAATTAATCTAAAAAGGCGATTTGAAATATGATCTTTTACAATATCTTTTAACTTCGCTGGTCGATAAAACTCTTCCAACCACACCTTTATGATTATTTGTTTCACTATTCCTAAATACACCAAAGGCATAATCTAGCAGTGTTTGGCGTAAATCCAATGGTAATGAATGCAAAACAGAATAATCATGATGATTCATGTTCATCTTTTCTTTCTGATATTCTTCAATAGTTCGTGAAGAATAATTTGTTCCTTTAAAAATAATAGTCCTGTCTGTTTTATGCCTTTCGCCTGGGATTTTACATTTGTTGCAACTATTAAATCTGGCGTGTCCTTTAATATTTAAACATGCCTAGCAGGTGTATCAGCAATAAAACAATTTAATTTTACAATTTAATCGTACAATTTTGTCGTTGAACAAAACCTTTTTCGAATAATTGCAATAATTCTAAATTAAAATTTTTGAAGAAATCTGTCATATCGAGAGGTTTTGCATAGATTCCCGCAACTATTGGATTTTATTTTGATATTAATAATTCGAAATTGAATCGGCTAAATATAAAAATTAACTTTAGATATTCTCTATCAGTACTAATGTCCATCAAAATTTCCAAGGACACTTCATCACAAAGTAATAATTTCTTCAAGATGTTTTCGTAAATGCCTATATGAAGATATTGACCTGGGAAAACGTTTCTAATTTTCTTATTACAATCTTTTGGTGTATTTAATAATGTTTTTAGCATCTCAGGAAAGGTGTTGAAGCACTCATATTCTCATAATACCTTTAAAATACAATTATCTGCACATGAATCATGTGGCTTTCACAACAAGTTTGTGCTAATGTTGCTTTAAAATCGATTAATAATATTGTTCGAAGTGATATAGTAATATTACTTTCATCTACTATTACTTTCATCATCACTTGTGTTCGAATATCTACTGCTGCAGTAACACTTAATGATGTATTGTTATTATTACCACTATAATTAATACTGAGAGCATTTTTATTACAGCACGAAACATGTTCATCTCTTTTGTTGTCTTCAAGATTATTGGTGGGTTCAGCTTGTGGTACATGGTTATCGAAGCATTAAGTGCATTTATAGTGCGTTGAATATTGTTCAATGATGTAATCTTTTTAATCTGATGGATAACTTATCAAAACTTTTACGCGAACTATGCGGAAGACTTCGTTTTCTTTCCATCTTGCTTACTTTCGAGCAGTTTCGAACAACTAGCTAGTCACTCGACGCAATAAATAGGAATATCTATATTAGAGAACAAAAAGCATGTTATATACGTTCATCAATATTATCCTAAAATATAATCGAGAAATCATCAACATTTAAAATTAACCAACATTAACCAACATTTAAAAAAGTAAAGCGATAATAAAAGGATATTATAGTTGTTCAACTTGCGACATTATGAAAGTTGCTAAATGATTATCAACTCTCTCTATAGTTAAAAAAACTGTATGTTATTAATATTTTAGTGAGAAAAAAGCACGTTACATTCGTCCTACAATATCGTTCTAAAATACAAATCTTCAACAATAACACGAAAGTCACAGTTAAAAGATTATAGTAGTTGTACATTTTTTATAAATTATGAAAGCTACTAAATGATCATCTATTATTTCAACATATATTGAAAACTGTATGGTAATATGATTTGTCCAATCCTTCAAAATAAGCCTCTGTTCGATGAGCTGCTTTCTGGTAGTTAATCTTTTTCCTCCGAATTTCTTCAGGTTTGGAAACAGGAAATAGTCATAGGAGGCTAAATCTGGCGAATATGTTGGATGAGAAAGCAATTCATAGAGGAATTCGTTGAATTTGGCCATCGGTGCTGGGCACGTGTGAACCCGTGTCTTGCCAAATGGGACTGTTTTTTCTTTAAAATGTTGTTGAAACGATCCAATAAGGCTGCGTAGTAATCGCCTTTGATCGTTTGCTTCGACGGAAGGCAATCAATATGAATTATATCGCCTGCATCCCAAAAAATTGTGACCATCACCTTTCCGGCCGACTTTACGATCTTCGCCTTCTTCGGAGTTGATTCACTCGATGAAGTCCATTGTTTTGATTGTTCCTTTGTCTCGGATGTGAAGTAATGGATTCATGTTTCGTCGTTTACACAGTAATGAATCGACACAGAAATTCATGGATTACGTTGAAACATCTTCAAACATTGTTTTGAAATTGTCACACGATCGCGCTTATGGTCCAGCAAAGTGAGCAAACGCTGGTACAAATATGTTATGAATATTATCCAACTTAGCTTTGATTTCTTTCGGCGTTAAACCTTTCATATGTAGATGTTTAATCATTGTAACTGAAACTCGTTTTTTTCTATTTTGCAAAAAATATAAAAGTTGTTCGTTTTAATCATCTACAGAAACCACTCGAATTCCGCTCAAAATTTGACAGTAATCAGCTGAGAGACTACTTGTCAAAAAGTAATGTGACATGACACTACGAGTGACAGATTTTCTAAGAACTTATTGATTTGCCCTGTATAATTGACAATAATATAATAATTACAATACTATAATTATAATGAACAATAATTTTAGATATTAGGAAGTTTTTACAATAATATAATAATTACAATACTATAATTATAATGAACAATAATTTTAGATATTAGGAAGTTTTTGCAATACTATTTATCCAGCTACGATATCGATCAACTTTTTCTCTGGAGCGAAAAGTGAAAAATTTTATATTTGTATGCATATACACATACAAATAATTTTCACTTGTCATGTTTTCACCATAAGGAAAAAGATATATAATCGATACTATAGTCATGTTATTTTCTTCTTAGCGATTATTTAAGACAAGGATAACATAACTTTAGTGTTCACCGTATCCACGTTATTGAAAAAATATCTTTGCAGCTCTATTATTGATGCGTCTTTAGGTGCATTTTTTAGGCTTACATTTCCACTAAAGAATACAAACTGATCAAATATATAACGCGATAAAGTAATATTCTATATTAAATAAAATTAAAAATCTTAATCGGTCTTTCACTACTTAAAATACCAATACCAATAACAATACCAATTTAAGGCTAAAAAGAGTCGATACAAGACGAGATGCGTAATTTTAATGTGGAATGATGACTTAACTCTAATAACTCCGTGACGTCTTCTTTATTCAACATGCCTTCTTCATTCACATGTTTTATTTACTTTTATTAATCTTAAATTGGTATTGTTATTATTCTATATTAAAAGATATTCTGTGATACATAAGCGTGGTCAGTAATTTTTTGAAAGAAAACCAGTATCATAAAAATAATAAAGTCATATTTTTTAAAAGTACATTACATTCAGTAAAATGTATTTATTTATTGATGTTCAGTCACCATTATTAAGAAAATAACGATTATGTAAGAAGGAAAATATTATCGCGATAATTTGCTGCAAAGTATGATTGTAGCATGTTTCTTATACTGTGACGCTTCTGAGATGCATGTCCGTGCGCGATCCAGCGGTTCGTCGAGCGGTTGTGAGAGAAAAGTAGACAGCACAGAAATTGGCCCGAATTGTTCAATTAATTTTGAACATACTGAAGTACATCTATAATTTCTACAATTTTATAAACATATATTTGGAGTAATATGTTTATTATGAACGTTATTTATTAAAAAAAAAATTATGAACAAAAGGAAAAAACAGAATCGAACGTAAGATCTTCAACATTCTGATCTCACACATAACGCCCGAGACCACGTTGAATTCTTGCGGATCACATCTACGAACGCAATACATAAAGCTCACGGAAAATCGTGAAAGTGAGGTGATTAATAAAATTATAAGGATGATATCAATATAATCTTATAGTTCACAAACAAAAAAGTCCAGATATATAAGCTTAAATCCGCTGTTTGCTCATAGGTGGCATTAGTGAGCGTACAAAGCTATCCTGGGCACACAACACACTTTTTTTTATATGTTTGACATTTGTCAACATTAACCAATGCACATCATCAGCAATTTCATACAACAACATACATTTTTTCTTTCGTAATCATGTCTAGTTTTTTACTAAAAAAAAAGTATATGCGGGAAGATTTGGTTTTCTGTTTCAATTTGAAGAAATCGGCTACCGAATCGCATCGAATGCTTGTGGATGCCTATGGCGACAATGCTTTATCGGAAACAACGTGCAGAGATGATTTCGCCGGTTCAATAACAATTTTGATCTGAGTGACAAGAAGCGTGAAAATCGGCCTAGAAAGGTTGAGAACTGTCAATTGCAAGCTCTTTTGGACGAGGACGATACTCAATCGCAAAAAATGCTTGCCGAGCAATTGGGTGTTTCTCAAGCAGCCATTTCGATGCGGCTACATGCCATGGGGAAGGTTCAAAAGATCGGAAAATGGGTGCCGCATGAACTGAATGATAGGCAGATGGAGCGACGCCAAAACACATGCCAAATTCTGCTTGCCAGACAAAAAAGA
>Ga0157363_1004203_pt1 | contig 13223 bp, 10 predicted proteins | sample AttsexASBM1_FD_111477 | JGI IMG/M metagenome (GOLD analysis project Ga0157363, IMG submission 111477) | Fungus gardens microbial communities from leaf cutter ant in Ribeirão Preto, State of São Paulo, Brazil - Atta sexdens ASBM1 | ecosystem: Host-associated > Fungi > Mycelium > Unclassified ...
TGAAATGCCAAGTGTCTTAAAATATGTTTAGGAATTGTATAAACGCCGAGAATCGATATCACTATAAGATTAAATCCAATCAATCACATGTTGCATTCTGTACACAGCCGAGCGTTCCATTTGAAGTAGCTATTTGCGATGTGGAAGAAAAATGGAAACTCAGTCACGCAGAAAAGATGTAAATATATCTTTCCCAATTGTCTCTTAATTCGCTAAACAGCGCTAGACCGTTAAAAAGATTCGAGACTCATGGAAATTCAGACAAATTAATTTGCCGAGGAACCTCTTGGTGTTATTTACTGTGTCATCTCTAAGATGTGCATCTTATCGATATAATCAAGCAATCCCTGCAATCTTTTCTTGACTCGCTTTTGATCGTCTAACGTGCATCCAAGAATAGCGGTCTCGAAGATCTTATCGGAATGTCCTATACTATGGGAAGAGCAAGCATTCATAAATTCTGCACATCGCTGTCGAGTGCCATTTGGGTCTTGCCGTAAGCCTACGACCAAGCTGTCAATCAGGCCATTAACCTACATTAATATAACAACCAATTAGTCATTGAATTCTAAAACGATACGCTACCGCTCAAAAGTTTGGAGAACCTTATAATTTTTAAATAAAACCATGTTTTTTTAACAGATATAATTATTTTATTGAAAATATCAACATATGCATATAAATGTACACTATTTGAGTAGAGTTTAAAACAATAACAAATTAACATATATATCTAATGTTAGATAACAAAATTTATTAATTGTCTTTTCATAGAAAAACAAACAATCTTAAGCTGTTTTTCAGCTAGGACACAGAGCATTACACTATGTTCCACTGTAAGATACTTGTTGAAACACAGTTTAGCTTTATAGTGTGACACCAGAATGCATTGTAGTCTTTCATTCTTATTCTTATAATTATATTTATCAATAATAGATTTATGATTTTTATTTAGACTTAAGTTATAATTTTTTCAGAATTTTTGGCGATTTTTAAAGATTTTATTGTAAAATAAGTACCAGCTACCAAATAACTTTTTGAAAAGTTGGTAACATTGACATATTTTACATGCTCGTACTTAGTGTCAAGCAGTATAACACTGTGTCCGTGTTAGAAAACATTCTTAGATTTCATTATTTGACCTTGGCTATAGATTTCTTTGTAGTTTGAAGTTGTTTATATATTTCTCCGAAGATTATTTTTTGTATAATGATAAAGTGACTTAAAAATGGCAAAAAGAACATAGCTTAGCTTATTGAAACCTATAATGCTACTCTATATAAGGAAGATTATTATTTTAAACTTAAGCTCCTCTCAAATAGTATGCATTCACATATTTATGTCGATCTTTTCAATAAAATAATTGTATTTATAAAAAAAAACACAGTTTTATCTAAAAATTATAAGGTGCTTCAAATTTTTGAACGGTAATGTATCTTTATAAGATATTGTAAGTGAATCTCAAACCTGATGTAATGCTTCCTGTTGAACATGATCTCGTTGGACTGTGACTAAAACATCTACAGTGGAACAGCGCATGGACAATCTATCCGCATACCTCAAGATATCATCTCTATCAGCTGAATAAAGGATATAATTAAAGATATGTTTTTAATATTACATCAAAGAAAATTATTAATGTTTAAGTTGGGAGATAGATGTTAAAATAAAATAATTCTAGATCTCTTCTTTTTCAAAAACCATTCTGAACTAATATACACTGGTGCAATAAATTGGAGTTAAATTAACTATTAGGCTTTCCAGCAAGAGACAGTTTAACGCAGTAATCATTTCATCGTTATTTAACACTACTAAGTAAAGATATAATGATTCACTGTGTCACTTCTTGCTAGAAAGCAACCTATATTTGTTTACTTCAACTTTGTTTTTTTCTAAAAAAAAAATAACACTGTTCATCAAGTAACCTATATAATGATTTATCCTAGTTACCTAAATATTTCTTCATTCTTTTTCCACAATTAAAGGTGATAATCTTAGAAATACAATAATAAGTTAAAACATACATGTAATAATACAGAGAATGATATTAAATTAATCATAGAATAAAAAACTATTCTCACATCAAGTAGTATATATCTCTCTCCTTTTTTCTTTGTCCTCTATCATTCAATTTAAATTAAGCGAAAATATTATGGGGCATTTCATTAAATACAGTGAATTAAATCGTTCACTCACGTTCCTCGAGGGTGAAGAGCAAATCGTTATTCCTGAGGGTGTCCAAAGTCGTCAGCAGACCGTCTTTTTCTTCCATGAGCCTGGCGGCATCCTTTCGCAGTTGCTCTACATGAGCCTCGATGTGATCCAGCAGACCAACTAACCTGTCTTTCGGTTTCTGCTCGTTACTCGGTTGCTCCGCGCTTTCCATGCTGCGTTTCCTCGTCTAGCATCGACTCCCCGGCGAGATGAGACGGCCTAATTGGATCCTCAACGACGTCGATGCAAACGAGATCGCGACAGATCGCGTGCGCACCTGTCTGACTGATCCTGTTAACTCACGCGACTGCGTCAAGATTGGTCGAGAGAGTTAAAGCTAAAACACATAATCCGTATATCGTTTGATTATGTTTAACGTTAAAACGTCGCGTGTTCTACGTTCTAATCAGCTTGGCTCGACTCTAATGACTTGATGCGAAGTCATATAAATAAGTACGACGAAAACCGGAAGCGAGAGAGATATCTTGCGATTACTGACGATTATTAACACGCGGATCCGTTCGTTAATTAACTATTTCCTCTGTATACAAGTTGATATGAACGAGATAACTGAAAGAATTGATGAATCAAATTTTATATATATAAATATCTATATGTTATTAGATTTGTACCCACTAGTATCTCAAAATAACTGTATTCGTCGACATTAACCTCTTTTGTTGGAATGTTTCAGTCTTTCAAATCGTGAGCAACATGTATCCTACTTTACCGATGAAACAGCCGATAAGAATTTAAAATTTTTCATATAAATGTGTTCTGATAGTTTTGTCCATATCTGTATATATATTATTTTCGTCCACATCTGTATATATATTATTATTCATTTTTTTTCAGAAATTATTATACAATTTATCAATTTCCCATTTCGAATTTAATTGCTGATTTGATTTTGGCTTCCAAACTAACCTAAATTGAGTGATCCCGTCGTATCGTTTCTTTTCTTTTTCCTGAACAAGCGTGCGAGATCAACGTGTGAAGTAAGACGTGTCTTTGAATTTATTTTGTATCCATATCGTTTGCATGTCATCGTGTATCGTTTTGTAAAACATCGTTTCGCGTTCGTTCAAAAAAAGCACGTTATTTCATATATCCTGAATCGTTTCGCGTTCTGTTCAGTGTTTCTTATTAAATTTTTACTTCATTCCAGGTCCATCTAATTAACACTAATCGCAACAAAATATGGTGAGTAAAGCAATATTTGCCATTTAATCTCGACATATTTTTGGATATGCATAAAAATTCACTGTTTTATTTTATTATGTGTGTGTTGACAAACTAGATTTACATCATAACCTCTCTCTCTCTCTTTCAAAACAAGTTTCAAATTCGATAAATGCATCAAAAATATTATTTTGTTTTCAGCCACGAGAAATCAAAGAGATCAAGGACTTTCTGTTGAAAGCCAGGAGGAAGGATGCTAAGTGTAAAATATTTTTATTAATTCAAGAGTTTCTTCCTTGCGAGTCTTATTTTATATCCCAGCAAACGAGAATGGATTGAAATGAATTAAAATGGATTCAGGTTTTTAGAAATATTGATTCATGAATGTTAAAGTAAATGCTTTTCAATCCTGAATGCATTTTTATTCATTTATAGGAATTATTATTGCATGGAGCATATCTGTCAATCTAAAAATAATATTAGCTTTTTCTGTGCAACAACATACATAAAACATACATTGTGAATACTGTTCGATTCAAAATTTTGAATAGGAAATGCAGTTTTTCATCAATCCAATTGCATCAAATTGAATCCAATTAAATCCAAAAAAGTATTTGCTATTTAAAATACGCATTAGAAAAAAATTTCAATCCATTTTTCTTGTTTGCTAGGATGAATGTGATTAATTCTTCCGTTCTTCCTTCAGCTGTAAAAATCAAGAAGAACGCAGACAATGTCAAGTTTAAGGTCCGCTGTTCTCGATTTCTGTATACCCTTGTGATCACAGACAAGGAGAAGGCTGAGAAACTCAAGCAATCCTTACCACCAGGTAAAATATTTTTTCATGTTTGAAATTGACAATCTTTGTAACGTTCCTAACTGTACTTTTTAAATAACAAATTTACGAGTATCTATTTAAGTTTCGATGCAATATAAATATCTTTTTAGGTTTACAAGTAAAGGAAGTAAAGAGGAGTGAACGTGTATAAAATGACTAAATAAACAATCTTTTAAACATGAGTCTTTCTTTTAATTTCCTTATCCTAGAATTATAAGAATTTCATATTGCGTTTCGACGAAGTGGCAATTTACTATTTGTCTTTTTGTTGGAACATGAATGTCCTGACAGCTCTTTTTTAAAAATATATCTCGGGAAAAGATATACAGGTGCACTTCATATCGCTTATCTTGAAATAATATTGTGTAATGATAGAAAAGCTTGAATTAATAAAAAGAGCGATTTTAAACGCAACATAATTTTTCTTGATTATAAATTTGTAATACACATCATCATTGTAGTACAGAATAAATGCGACATTAGTCGAACGTGACAACTTAATTATTTTTTTTAAAGGACATATTTGACACAAATGTCCTACCTCTCTTAAGCTTAATTAAATGAATAAAAAGATCAATGTTTCGATTGCATCGTTTGAGAGGAAGAAGTCATGATAGATCCTAAGCCTCTCTTTTATTTAAACGTATATGTCAAGCGGGAAAAATTATTTTTTTCTATTTTTAAGTGCTTTCTCTTTATAACTAATTACAAGATTAAAAAGTCAGAAATTATGTAATTTTTCCCCTCATGTTATACACTTAAATAATTTTTCCTCACATTATACATTCAAATAAACCTATTCTTTTACTACGTCAAAATTTGCGCGCACACACGTTCATTAATATAAATATCTTGGAAATTCTTTAGTCTTTCTGTATTAATAAATATACATGTACGTGTATATGCTGATTAATTTTTATCTTATTTATACGGACTCTTCACTTTCTCGAAAAAGTATGTGCACACCTTACATACTTCTATTATTGTAATAGCAAATTATTCATATTTTGATATATTTCTTTTTGTTTCCCTTTCTTTTTTTCTTGAACCGCCTTCCATTTTTTATTGTAGAACTACGAACTATATATATATATATATATATATATGTGTGTGTGTGTGTGTGTGTGTGTGTGTGTGTGTGTGTATATATATAAATTTTGTTTGAATAAAATAAAGATTGGGGTTTCGATATTCTTCATTCATCACATTCATGGTAAGTTGTCCTGCAAAAGTTTTCATTTTTAATACAATGTAATTAGAATACATGATAATAGATATAATAATCGATTAGAAGTAATGAAGTACCTTTGCTTGTCTTTATTACGTTTCGATAATCTCCTTTCACGGGATTGTGTTGTTAATGTGTACCGTTTAGTATGTACCCGATTTGTTCTGAGTACCCGCATTTCGGAGGTCTTTGCTTTTTCTAACTTTTCCATAAATTTTGCAATAAGTTCCGGACAATTTAGATTTTTCTCCGGTTCCCACGTATCGTCAGACGCACTGAATCCTTTCCACCTGATTAAAAATTCTTTTGAGCCATTTTTCTTAAAACGTACTTCTATTATTTTTTCGACCTCAAATTCCTTTGAGATCTCTTTTTCCTCTCCACTATCTTCTTCGTCTAGAAGAAAGATATAAATGCATAGAATTATTATTTTCATAATAAATAACATTTCAAAATAGATTACAAATAATGATACAACGTACTAATTTCTTTCGTTGGATTTTCTTTCTTTTCTTGGATTTGTTTCTTGGGAGTACTTCTGGAAGATCTTTTAGATTTCTCTGTCTTGATCGGTTTTGATAATTTAATTTCTTTTTCTTTCTCTTTATCTTTTTCCTCGGCTAAAAAGTCTTCTATCAGTTGAGAACAATTTAAATCCTTTTCATTTTCCCAAGTGTCATCATTTTCCCCGTAACCTACCCATCTCACCAAGAACTGTCGACGGCCTTTAATGGTACGAATATTGATGAGCCTTTCGACCTATAAAAAAAAAATTTTTTTTTGACATTTTTAACAAATAAGGAAACAAGTATTTGATATACCGCTTATAAAATGCAGAATAAACTTAGTATAAATAAAAAAAATTGGTCAATCAGAGTCAATTATTCTTTTCACATTCGATTGGTCAATCTCTTGTTTTTTCACCGCAGCTTACTCTGTACATTATGTTACAGATAACGCATTAGATTTTCAATGTCATAAAAATGGTACAAAAATTCAGTATTGAAACTACTCGACAATTAAATAGCAATTTAATGTGATTAGTTGAATCTAAAGGTAAGAACTAATCACATTGCTACTTAGTCACTTAAGGAGATCACTAAAGCTGTCTGTATTACCAATTCAGGCTGTATTCTAAAATTTACTGCTAGTACTAAGTCTAGTGCACGTGACATAAACTATAAATTTTCAGGCAGTAAATTTTGGAACAACCTCACAGTAGGACTTACATACGTATGATATATCATTGATTTATATATCACTACACATTACAGCAATATCGTACGCACATATAAGTTTCTACCTAATCTTTTATATTAAATGTTTAAGCCTAATTTTAAGACCACAATATTATTTATTCATGTAATCCCTAGTTCAAAGATTCTTTTATACATAGCATAAAACACTTATATAAAACAAATATTATTGCGGGTCAACAGAAATCGATAACAAAACTGTAATTTTCTAACTTTCTTTCGCTTGTGATAAAGTCGACCAGTTTGGACTATATTATCGTTATTGGTTGTATTAATTAATGTGGTAGAACAATTTTTACATCTCTAAAGACAATTAGAAAACTACTTCGAAAAATAATTCATAAAACAAATGACTTTAGGATTCCCTTAATGAATAATTATTGTAACGCATTATTACCATTAATTATTAATTATCTATATCTTACATTATGCAGAAATATCTAAAATTCACAGACAATTGAAATAGTAAGAAAACTGTCAAAACCTTAATTATTTTATAAATCTTTATTTTTAGCAATATTTTCTTCCAATCGAACAAAAAATTTTTGAATATTCAATACAATTCGTAAAATCATTTCGTTAATCATTCCTGTTAACTTCACGTATATGGCGTGCATTTCTTTTCGCGCGGTAATATTTGTTGACCGGAAAAAAGGGATACGCGATTGGCCGATGATATTTGTCGTAAACAATGATAAATTATTCGAAAATCAATTACGTTCGAAAATTGAAATATATTTAGACATAATAAAAAAAATTTAATTATTTTGTGACAATTTTTCAATCGGTAAGTAATTTATTTTCAATTCAAACGTAATTAGCGTTCTACGATGCGAAGATAGGAAAATGTGAGTAAACATCCGCCATACCTCATATTCATTCTCGGCTTCGAGCTTGTCGCGGGCCGAGGTGGATGCTCGTTGGTCTTCCTTCTTTCTACGCTTGTTCGGTGACTGTTTCTTCTCGCCGTTTTCCCGCTCTTTCAGTTCTACCGTCGCAGAGTCGTTATCAGAGTTTACATCGTCGTTCGAGCTCGCCACCGGCTTTTGCATCAATGCACCGCGCGACGAGCGTCTCTTCGTGGCGGACTTTTGCGCGCTGTTGTTCTTAGTCTTACCGGCCTGCGTCTCGTCGTCGTTGTCGTTGTCGTCACTGGCCGCGCGTGCGTCGACATTTTCTTCCGGCTCGCTATCGCTCGCCAGTTCGGATTTTCTATGCTTGTTCTTCATACCGAGCCGTCGCATAATATCTCTCGCGGTATTATTAGCGTGCAAGCAGACTTCGGCTCTTGACCGTTCCTACAATTCTCTTGACAACTATCTCTCTTTACTATTGCCAATGGCACCACTCGGCCTCTTGCTTCTTCTCCTCCTCCTCCTCCTCCACTTCCTCCTCCTCTTCTTCACCGCCCCCTCTTCAGCCCCTTGGCATTTATTCTCGCGGATTCTCTCGCGTTCCGCTGGCCTTCCCCTCGCTTGCGAGCACCAGCGAGAAAGTAACAGGCCGATGAAACGCTTCCCGCCGCGTTCCGAACTACTGCAAGAAATTTTACCCTCGTACTCTGCAACAGTGCGCGCGCATTTCAGCTTTTTACCCACAATACTCGCGCCTCACGCGAGTACACGCACACCCGTACACGTCCGTGTATATTATCGTGGAGAGTACCGGCACAATACAGAACTGACGAATCCGAACGAATGCTCTTCGGGCGGGACTTTCATGCGCGTGCGTCGAATGCGTCATCGATCACGTGATCGGCAAACCACGCACGTATCAAGACGCCACACAGAGGCGTCCATTTTTGGGGTCCGTTTAACTAGTCAATTTTGTTACGTTTACATTAATAAGTCATAAAACGTTACTTATTCTTTTTCATCACGGGATCTATGACTCATTCTTTATTGCAGTTATATACGTGATTGAAACAATATATGCGCACCGAACGTCGAGATAAGTTCCGATAACAGCCTGTTCTATTTTTATCTGAATTTACTCGCACGGTACATTCTTTCTTCCCTTTCGCTCCAGTTGGAAAAAAAAAAGAGAAAAGATGAAGCGTGCAAACTCGGATAAAATGAATAAACCTGATGGCGATCTTTGAGCTGCAGATCGAGTATAGTTCGGACGAATCGATCAATCTTCACGGTCCTGAAAGATCGATATTATGTACTTTACGAATCCTATTATTATTTTTGACACGTAATTTTACTGTTAACTACGTCTGCGAGGTACCGTTAGTTTGTCTCTCCATGTAACATTAGCTGAAATCGGTAATTTACACAAAAAAAATCGATTACGGTCGATGAGTCTTGTCCTAAGTAGAAAAACATGTTATGATAACATCGAAATGAATTAAAATGAACAGTAAATGACTAAAAAGTGACTTTTAGTGAGCATTTTGAAATCATTTTGATGTTATGATTTATACTTTCCAATTAAGAAAATACCAAATCAAGAGAAAGACTTTATTTTGACGTATCATGAAAATCAAAATGATATTTTGAGTTTATTGACGTTAAGCATTAAAATAATTTTGATTTTGTTGATTTTTTTATTCTTTGAGTTAGGTTAGTAAAAATCTTGCAAGTAGCAGTAGAGTCGATTTTCGGATCACCGATTTTAATTATCAATTCTTGTATTCAATTTTAATAAAGCTGATGTATTATGAATTAGATTTGCTTATTTTTTTAGCTTTGCACGTATAAATGCAAGTGTAAATTTTGTGTAAATTTCCAAGGAATATATTAGAATTGATTTCTAATTTGATCTATTGTACTTTTTTTCTTCTCTTGGACGCGACTTAAATAATGCACATAGGTTCTTATCATTGAACTTCTTGCACGTTTTATTTACATTCCCCTTTCTTTCCACGTTGGAGAGAAAAAAAAGGAGAAACCGTATACAAAAAGTTCAGCTAAAAAGAATAACTGATCTATAACTTGAACGACTGGTTGTACTTTGATTTTTTAATATCAACAACATGTAATCACTTCTAATTCGCTTTATCCGCCAATGAGTACTCTTACATTTTGTTTTATATTGCCGAAACTGACAGAAGCTATATGTCGCCTAGGATTGACTTCCGGTTGACTTCCCCTCACCCCCATGATGAGTAGGCCCTGTATTTACCGTTCGTTTCAATTACACTCTCTGCACTTTGTTTCTTCTCCTTTCCTCTCCCTTCGAAGCTCAACGTATGCATGCTTTCTTTGTTTCCGACGCAAAAAGTACAGGAGAGTGCAATTGAAACGATGCCCATTTTACTTAAATGCATCGCAATAAAGCTTGTCGAGAAGACCGTATGACCTTTTTAGCGAATTGGTGAAACTGCTAAATGAATAATGAATCGCTGTCAATCGTCGTTAATGCGAAACAAGAATTCACTCAGGACGCAATCGATTCTAGGCTATAATTCTACTATACCTTTAAGAACGACGTCTCTACCGCTGCCGGCCTTTACGTTAGACGGCCATGTTGATCCGGTTATTACCGGAAAACAACAGTGCAGTTTGAATTCGTCATCGAATCGATATATATTAAATGGCGGCACACGAATTTTAGCTGAGTCACGATAATGTGAAACCAACGCCTCCCCCTCTCTTTTAAAATCATTGCTTTCATAATTAATCGAGGTCTATTTTGATATAAGAAATTTGAAAATAAAAAACAAAGCAATTTATTCAAAAGCTTGAGGCACCTTCTTTTACATACGTCATTTCAAAGATCGAGTTTGGAGATCGATTGTGTATCTTGAAACGAGATGAAAATTACAAAAGTGAGCAAATTTGCTAGATACATGTGTATGTGTTGCCCAAGAAAATTATAAATATTTCAGTAAATTTGCATACTTTTGTATGTTTCACCTTGTTTCAAGATAATCGATTCTCTGATCTTAAAAAAAAGCTTGAAGAAATATTAATGTTTAAAAAATTCAATTTTGATTCTGTTAATTTTTCCAAGGTACACTTTCGATCGATCGCATTCAATCCTTCAATTGACGTTGACTTATTGGCAAAATTATTACGGTAAAAAATTTTTCATACATGAATATGTATAAACATACATAAATATTCATAAACATGTATATTGTATGATATATAAAATACATGTTTATACATGTCCATACATGTTTATACATTCCTCTCTTTTATAAAATTATTTTTTAGTGTAACAGAAATAATAATAGTAATGTGTAAAAAATAATTAAAAGGATAATTTTTACACTTTTGTTTTAGAAAAAAATCAAATTTAAAGAAATATAAAAATTACTTATGTATAATTTTATATATAAAATTATGCATAATTGTGTATGAACAAATTTCTTTACATTTTTCCAAACTTGTTTTTTTCTAAAACAATGAAAAAATTATTCTTTTAATTATTTTTTATTTACTATTATTATTTCTATTATAACACTAAAAAATAATTTTACAAAAGAAAGAGGAATGTATATGAACATGTATGGACACATTTCATACCTAATTATACATGTTTATAAATATTTATGTATGTTTATATATATTTATACATATTCACGTATGAAACATTTTTTATCGAACATGACAATATTAACTATACTATAATTATACTAGAAATACCCATATTTTTTATTATATATAAAAAATATTAAGGATCATACAATAGATTGTCATGAAAATAAAGAAAATGATGAAAAATATTTCAATATAAAAACACAATTATTAAAAAGTCCAAATATTCCAGAATGATATCTTTTACATTAGAAACATAATATTAATCTAAAAAATAGTAATGATCAATTATGATCAATTATGATCGGTACTTCTGGTGTTAAAGAAATATCCTGATTTATTAAACTTCGCATTCGTTGTTTGTTCAAAAGGTATGTCGAAACTTCGCAATAACATACCAATCTCAATGATTTCGATTGCCTCGCCGCTCTCGTCTTCTCTCGTTGTCCTGACAACGTTGCGATCAAATCGTTTATTCAATTCGCGACTTGTAGAATAATATATCTTTCGCTTCCTCTTCTTTAATCCATTTTCTCGACTTCGTTTTCTTTTGTTGTTCGTCAAATGAATTCTCATCATGGCCAAATTCGTGAGTACTTATGAAAAACCTCTGTCTCATATCAGTCTGCCGGACTGGTACGCCAAACAATGGGAGCTTCGACAAAACGCGGATGTCAAAAGATCCGAGGCTTGTCGACTACGCAATTCAAGCAAAACCACTCGTTCCGAAGAGAACATTACAACGAAATGGGACATCTATCTGAACAATGCTCGATTAACGGACAGGTGACTGCGAGTACTCTTGACAAATATTACAATTAATCTATAATAAAAATTCAAGCAGACTAAACCATGATAATATTAAAAATGGTTATTGATTGAAAAGTTATTTTTGGCAACCATTTTGGAGCTATTTTGATGTTATAATAATTTGTTTTGCTTGGGAATGATAAAGTTGCAATTGATTTCATTCAGTTGCTCTTAGGGAAATATACATCTCCAACATAATATTTTGTCTCGCCAGACTGTTAGAACTATCGAGATGGAGGGACATCCTCGATGACTTGCTGCAAAAATTATTAACTGAGATACGCTCATTAAGTGACGAGAAAGCCAACACACAGAAGGACCTTGAAAATATAACTCATCCCTTGCGTATTGTTAGCGAATGCATCTCCATGAGAGACTGCCGTAGAGAAACCGAACTCACGTATGATGAGGCTGATATAGAGTTGAAGAAGGAGCTCCACATGATCGCAAATATTCATGAAGAATTTACCAAGAGGTGATCAAGCTGATATATGTCATAGAAAGATAATATATTTTCTTTTCCTCTATTCCATTCTTTTCATCTGCTAGAACACAGACCGCATGGGAAAAGTTAAATTGCTTGGAAGCCCTTAAATTTAGGCTGAACTTGGACATAGAGGATAAAAACGAAACCATTAGAATAGACAAAGACAATCTCGAATTAGATCACACTTCTGCAAATATAAGTTACAAACCGGGAAGATTAGTCGATAAAACAGGGTACAAAATTTCCTTTTCTTCTATTTGCTGTTTTTGTTCCGCAATCTTTATATCAGCAAAATTCATAACTTGTCTTTTTCCATTTCAACAGTTCAATCACGTACGAGGTTTGGCTGGACCGATGTCGTTGTTCCAAGTTGTCTGCCGAAAAAGAATTGAGTGATTCTTACAATTTTCGTGAGGCTACACGTGTAATGAGGGAACATGCACTGAACGTTATTAAAGCTCAACAAGATGCAACAGATTACACTTTGAGGAAGAGAATTTATCAAACGCAAAAAGGCAGAAATGAAATGGAGTGGCAGAAGCTCAAGGTATATATGATCAATTATATTTCTTCAATTTTAATAAATTTTTAATAAATGAAAATAAAAATAAATCAAATAATGAATTTGACAAATATCAAATATCAAATGGTAAGAATTTGTTATCATCTGCATTTTTTAATATAAATAGGTACAGAAAGAAATGGAAATGTTGGGAAA
>Ga0157363_1004205_pt1 | contig 13219 bp, 12 predicted proteins | sample AttsexASBM1_FD_111477 | JGI IMG/M metagenome (GOLD analysis project Ga0157363, IMG submission 111477) | Fungus gardens microbial communities from leaf cutter ant in Ribeirão Preto, State of São Paulo, Brazil - Atta sexdens ASBM1 | ecosystem: Host-associated > Fungi > Mycelium > Unclassified ...
ACACGAAAAAAGATGTATCGAGCATTGATAAAACAGATTGATCAATTTGCAGCAACAATTATTTCTTCCGCTTTATTAATCACAGAATGAAAAAGGACGTTTCGCTTTTGCGTGCGTTTAACGCCGCAAGCGTGCCATTTTAAGCGCGATCCATTCAAAGAGACGGGCTCTCGATAATGCCTTTATCAGAGCGCTATTATGACCATGATATGGCTTTATATGCCTCGTCAAATATCTATGCCCGGGAATGACTGACGGCGGAAAACTTGCGTGAATTTCGACATGATACTTCGCGGGAGGCTGGACACTTGCGCGCGGAAATGTCCAGTCGCACATGAGTTTCCAGTGAAATTTCCGGAATTCGCAGAATTCCCAGCATTCATTTGCGGAACGTTTAAAACGTGCTGACGGTAATGGCCTGAATTATTCACCGGTCGTATAAAATGTCCATCGGTCTGATTAATGAGTTCTGGCCGGGGGAATTTTTTCTTTTTTTAAATAAATTTCATAGTACGCGCGCGCGTGAATGGCATTATGAATAGCGTTCCCTGACAAAGGCTTTCTATAATTCTTCCCGGTAACGTTCGCGCGCGTCGCGCCAGCGTTCCTATCGGTAACAACGTCGATCGAACGGCACGTCGACGGAGAGATCGATAACGGCGAACTTACTCTTTGAAACTGTGTCGAATGCGCGTGGCGAAGCCATTAAATTCGACGTATAATAAATAACTGGAAAGAATATCGGTAGTGTCGTATACCGGTACAGTCGTGATTCATATCAGTGATTGATCGCTGCTGGACACTCTAGGAGGCTCGAATGCTTGTTGCAGATTCGATCATACGAGAGCACGATAGAGATCATATGAGATTGATCCCATAAGACAAAAGGTATTGCAATCCAATAACTCTTTTCATTAACAAAACGGCATATTGCTAAAAAGAAGTGATGTTAGTTCGATTCTTTGTTTTTGCGATAATTCGATTATAAAAATATTTTACTATTACATCAAAAATTGAAAAGATATATGCTAAAGATATATATACAACGTAAGAAACTTTTTTTTCAATCAAATCGATTGTGACAAGTAAAATATTTTATTATATTCATTGTTATATTCTTATTATTATACTCGTTGTTAATGTAAATGATACACAAAAGAACGATTTTGATAAAGTATCTAAAAATTTAGGTAGTACAAAATTGAATTTCCTACATAATTATTTTAATGGTCCAAAAAAGTTATTTTCAGATATAAATTTGTAATTCTAGCATGAAAATGCTGTAAAAACGTGTTAACATTCTAGCAACCAATTTGAGCGTCCTACATAATTATTTTCATAGTGCAACAAAATTATTTTCAAATCTGTATATCTACCTAAATTTTTTAATACATGAATAAAACCATTTTTATCCATTTTTCTAGAAACAAAAAATTTGGATTAGAATAAATTGGACTAAAATAATATAAAATTGTATAAAATAATAAAATTTAACAGAAATTTTATTAGTATCTTATAATTAGTATTTGGATTGATAATAAAGATTTATTATTATATAGAAAAGAATAAATACATAATATATTATACCTTTTCTTCGAAAGAAACACAGTTTAAAAAATAAAGTTTCCCAGAGAAAAAAAGAAAAACTGTGTTTCAAATTGATAAATGATTGAATAATATCAACAAACAGAATATGTATTCATAATATCATCAAATATTGCTTTCATCGTCATTTTCGTTTACAACCTTTAATAACAATCCTTTTTGAGTTGTGATAATTTTTATGAATTTTTTACAAAGTTAAATTAGTTCACTTTTGATGATTGATAGGGCATTGTTTATTTAATTCATTCATGGCAATGAATCAAACATCACATTTTATTGCATTATTTTGAGAAGAAGCAATACGTTTCCATCATATGAAAGCAAAAAAATTAATCCAGGAAACAGTAACTTATTTAAAAACCGAAACAAACAAAAGATAATCACAATGTTCATAATGTTGTTATCGCCAGTGCAACGGAGCGAGTCCTATCTGTTCGACCACGTCCGCTTTTGTAGGGATCGCGATTTTTCTAGAAAAATATCGAGATTACGTCGAGACAGACGGGATAACGGGCAGTAAAGCGCTTTTCGCGAGGATGAGAGAATCGCGGAGGACAAATATACATTCGCTGGAAAAGGATTCTCGCCATTGAAGACTTAATCGTTTCTCTCTCTTTTCCTCTTTTTCGATCGTTCGTCGTCATCGAAAACCGAGCGCTCGCCACATCATACAATAAAACGACGTAACGCGTCGCATTATCGTTTTTTTCCCTTCGCCATTCCTTGCGTGTTCGAGACTATGGGTATCGGTGGCGCACATAAAGGATATATACGAGTTCCATCAGAGCGACCTCGAAACAAGAACGGTATCTATCGTCTTCCCTGAATAATTCATCCCCGGATAATACCGCGACTTAAAACGCGATTCACTGTATTCGGGATATCCAGGATCGCCGGAACATTCAGGATTGGATTATTCCTCGTGCGATCTCCCTTAGAGAGGTATTCCTCTTGCCGCCTCCCCCCCTCTTCGCTAACCCCTATGCTTCGCCACCTACTTGGAATTATCCAGCCAGGTGTAAATTCACCGCATCGCGAATGGATATCTTTCTCTCTCTTTCCTCGATTCTTCTTGTAGATTCGTCAGCGGGTGCCGCCGCATGCCGGGTAAGAGGCGAACGCATTTCTAATATCTGTCTGCGAGATCGGTCTGCGCGGCGGTATCTCCTTCTTGCCCCCGTACGTCGGGGGTGTATCGCTCTGTCTCTTTCTCGGGCCGAGCCGGAGGCTCCTCTTTTTGCCCAGTCCGCACACACTGGGATCAATAATGCACCAACCACTCGCTGCTCTCACCCCTCTCCTTCTCTTTCCTCTTGAAAACCGTACCAGCACCCATCCACCCAGCACGCCCGTGAACCTCTTCTCCCCCCGCGTCCCACTGGTCCCATCGCCCCTCTCGCCGCGTAACCTCCCTTAGCTATCCTCGCGTTGACTCCCTCCGCGTTGCCATCTCTCTCACATTCATGCACCAGTCGAGTACAGTCGGATCCATCCCCCCCTCCTCCCCCGCCACCTTTGCCATCCTCAGAATTCCGTCTCCGTCCCGCATAGGGGGAGATTCTCGTCCCATCTCGCGCGCACGATTTCTACCATCCCTTGCCGTCGTCGATCTTCTTCGCAGCGTTTCTCTCTCCCCCCCTCTCTTTCTCCATCCCCCTGCCCCCCAGTTTTCACCCCTTCCGTCCTGCTCTTCTCCCCTTCCTCGTCTTCAATTTTCTCTCGCTCACTCTTCTGGAAGAGGCTGGTCTTGTCTTTGTTGCGATTTCCGTCTCTTCTTCCTCCTCGCTCCGCACCTGCCACCGTCGCTGCTGCCGCCGCCGCCGCCGCCGTCGCCACCGCCGCAGCGGAGCTCCTCTTTCGGGGTTCGCACGCTCTTCGTCGTCTCACCCCTTTTGTTCATCTTGCTTCAACCAATCCGTTTTATCACCGTTCTCTGTCTGCTAAAGGCACACATACTCTCCAACATACATGCACACAGAAACACCCTTCATGCGTCTCTCTCTCGCCGACTATCTTCCGTGATCCTTCTTCATCCTTTCTCAACCCTGCTTGCATCCTTCTATCTCTGCCTCTCATAGCTCGTCTTCCGCGAGTCTTCTCTCTCACCCTTGCCCAGAAAATCCTCCCTTCCCGATACACCGAATCTCCCTCCAGGAGAGACCGGCTTCCACCATCCGGCACGCCGCCGATCTTCCTCCCCTTCTCTTCCACAGTGGCTGAGGGTAAGCGAAGAACGGGCATCGGTTCCACGAGGGTCTCTTTCGAGCTCGCTTTCGAGTTAGGAATTCGCGCTTTGATGAAACCTCCATCTCTCTTTCTCGTATCGAAAAGCATTTAAACATTGTCTGCCCGATCGCCTGTTCTCAACCCATGCCCGCGACTCTGAGAAAGCACTCTGCGCTTTCTTCCACTGTTCTTTGTTGTGTCATCGGAGTCAGCACCATCGCACCCGCATACCGTTGTACCTCCGCGTCTCTTCACTTCATGGTATCATCCTTCGAATAGAGGATGGATTTTTTAGAATTATTTGCACGTTCTTCTCGCGCGTTTCATCATCGATTATCCTTATTGCTCCTCGTGTATATCTATTGATCACGTCATCTCGACGTAATATTGCAACTTTTTTAATATATCAATCTATAACACATGAAAGCCGATACATTATAGTACATTTCGACATATCATCTCGAAGTAAAATAACCAATTTTTAAAAACAAACATGTCAAGAATTATTGCATATCAATTAAAGTGAGTCATTTTTACAAATAAAATCAAGCAATATTCGAGATGACTTTTGCATTGAGAATTTAATACCAAGTATAATTGAGATTCTTCATCCGACATATTTGAGTTATAACACGGTCAACTTGCTAAAAGAGTTGAGAGTATGATTATTTCTCGGTATGCGCTAGAATTTTTATTTCTTTCTTGAAAGTTAATGTGCGAGAGTAAGCATAAGAGGAAAACGAACAGAGAGTGTATTTATTTTGCCTTACGATGAAAATTATACTTAAATATTTGCATTTCCACATTTTGCGCAAGAACGCCGGCAAGAAGGATGATGGAAAGGCGCGTGCGAGCATCGGGTTAAAAATGGGTTAGACAATAGTTGTATATAAATTTGCCTATAATACACACCCATTTATTACTAACAACATTTCAACATACATTCTACGCATGAAGAAAATTTCAGCCATTTTTTCGCTCCTTTCCACTTCTGTTTGAGATTCCTGAGCTATACTTTTCCGACACCCGTTATCGATTACGTGACTTCTAATGCACACTAATGGTATGCGGAGTAACCTACCAAAGTTTTGTCAATATAAAGTCAGACTTTAATATTGACTAAACCAGAGCTGAACGTCGGTATCATTACAATTCTACAGTACTTTCTGCACTATATAATCGGTAATATATGTATATGGTTCTAAAAATACAGAGCAGATATTTTAAGCGATATCTAATAAGACATACTTCATATTATTCTCAATTTCTAAAGTACTCTCACACGTTTTTTATATTTCATAATTTTAAAAGGAAGATAAGTTTTCATGTATCATATTAATGAAATTATTTATATAATTACATATAATTACATATTATTTATATAATTACTTATTTATATAATTACATGATTTGAGCTTCTTGTCAGAATAAAAAAAAACAATGTTTATAAAACAGTCGTTCGAATTTCAGAGAGAGAGAGAGAGAGAGAGAGAGAGAGAGAGAGAGAGATTAATCTCCTAATAATAATAATAATAACTTTATTACTATTATTTACCAAGTAGTGAATACTATTGTAGACAAAAAGTGATTTTTGATGACTCTAAATTCATCTCATTTAATTTCCTAATCTGATATATATTTGATATACAGCATAATAAATAAATAAAATAATATAAAATTTGAATTTAATAATAGAATTAAATTTAATAATTAATACATTTATGAAAAATTATTATAATTCGATATATTTGTTTTCTTTAAATATTGTATATTAAAATTAAGTTTTCGGTGGCACGTGGAGAATGCAAGATGTGCGATTTTCAGAAATCGGAAATTTCGTGGACGGTGCAGGCAAACACACAAACACATATATACATACTCACATACACAAGTCCCGCGGTCTCGCAGTTTCGTTAATCGCGCAATACGTTGTTACCAGTTGTGCCGTTTTCTCTTCGTTATTGCGGCCGGTGCGAGAGAAATGTGTGCCGTAATTTCGGATATTGCGTCTCACTTTTCGGATTAATCGCGCAACATTGGAAGCCGAAATATTTCGCCGGCAATTTCGACGATGACGTCGGGATGGGAGAGAAGAAACAAAGAGAAAAGAGACGGGCGAGAGGACGAGAGAATGTCTGGGGCCAACTACGATGTGTTATGATCTCATTCGTAGAATAACGAGATCATTTAGCTTTTTTTCTCTGGCAATCGAATGATCGATCTGTGATTCGATCCAATTTTTGACGGTGTGATATTTGTCAATAAATGTGTACTTATAAATGACATTATGGAGTAAATAAATTCGCGAATGCAACTTCAATTCAGACATGGCAACGTTTTAATTAATCTTATTGGATGCTTGTGCCAATTAATTCATGCGGCAAAAAGAAGAGAGAAATTTATTAATTTTGCATATGTTTGCCGAATTACACCAATTCGATGAATTTTAGTTACAAAAAATGCGATAGAAGGCGAGATTTACATATACATATATTCATTATTCGTGTATTGTATTGTATGTATTTCCGTTGATAGAATTCGTTGATGGAAAGTGTACTGTCCATTAATATGCGCTTTATAATGTTACGTATATTAACACGGTAAACAACAGCAGTAAATATTTTATCGAGATAGATGAAGAAATTCTTTAAATAATGCTGAATACGAAATAAATTGACCAGCGGTACAAAAACCGATATCGAATAATTCTGTATTTCAGTATTACACAATAATTAGAACGCAAAATTATCATTCCGTTCCACTTGGGACGTTACGCGTTAATAAGAGCAGATTATATCTGTGCAACAAGCATGGCTTTTGTGTAGCGTAAAAAGCGGCGTGTTTCCACAGAACATCAGATTGTTCTAATCGGATAGAGTTTCTCCTGGTACTAATTGCGAGTCTCGGCTACCTTGAGAAAAAGTAATATCCCGTGACGTAATTGCATGCATGGCCACCGACTTGTCGTAGTTAATATTGATACAACTGGTTGGTCGGCACATGATAGCACCTGCGATTCCACGTACGTGTATCTATGTCTCTTGAACTTACGAGCTTCGAGATACCGCTACTTTCGTGCTTTCCTGCACGTGTAAAATAAAAGAAAGCTCACTATTTCCTCATATATGATCGAGGGATTGAATAGATGATGGAGGTACGTTATCAAGATCATCTTATAAGTTTAAAACTCTAAAAATGGCTACATATATGCATTATATTGTTTCCATCAAGAAAATAGATATATGGAAAGAGATTTTCTTCAAATATAAAAAAAGAGATACGCGTAATAAAAATAATGAACATATAAAGATATTAATTAATACATATTTTACACTCTCTCGAATTATTTCTGCGAGTAAATTATATCGTATTATATCTCTAAGTGCGTTCGGGGAGCATTATTTGTGTCATTCTAGACTTATTTTACGTCTAATCAATAATGAAGATAGAATGATAGAAATAGCAAATAGCATCTCCCCGAACGCACCTTATATGACATATATTTTCAGTTTATATAGATATAATATGAGTTATTATCGCAGAAAAAATTGGCTGTCCAAGGGACAAAAGCTACGCATTACACATGTTCTATCGAGATACCCTATACCTCCCGCGTATCAGAGATAATGAAGGTCCGGCATGCTGGTTGATTTTCCCGGCAGGATTCGAGCTTGCTTATTCTTCGTCCGAGGATGTGAGAACGGTCAGCTGTTACCCGTAGAGTACATAGAAGAGTAAATAGGAGCGCGTGTCGCGCGAGTACCATGAGACGAATGAGGACGGTTGCGTCAAGGAGTAAAAGATAAAACGAGAAAGAATTGCAGGATAAAGAAGCGGAACAAGAAGGAAAAGGAAGAAAAACAGAAAAAGTGAGAAGAGCAATTTGAGGGGACGATGGCGCGGATAAAGTGTGCTGCGCGCGGATGCTGCAAGATATTGCAGCAATGAACAACGACAGAGGTGCGTTCAAAGAAGTGAAAGAGAGAGAAAAGTAGAGAGCACGCGAGAATGTATTCATCGCGCGGGGAAGTTATGGGGGCAGTTATCGCCGGGTGATAACTCTTATTGCTGCAATAAAGTCGCGCTGCCACCCTCGAGAGGCGCCAACTGCTCCCCGAAGGCTGTGCACGCTCGTTACCGTTCCGACATCCTCCCCCGTTCTCCACATCCGCTACGCCAATACCGTATGCACACCGCATAGACGCGAATGCGTGCTGTGACCGTATGTGCCGCGCGGCCCATAAACTGGCGTAAACCGCCATCAACACCAAGAGCTGCTTGCAATTGTAAATATCTCTCTTTGTTCCATTACTGTGTATCACGCGAGCACCCTGAGTGCCATTGTCGCTATGGACCTGTGTGTTAATTGCACTCGAAGATTATAGGAATGATCTGATGCACTCAGTTTAATTTAGCTGTAGATGGAAACGTTAATTAATTTGTTTCGATTCAAAGTAATTAAGACACTGCATACTGGACGACACCGAGGCTTGAAAAATTGGCTGCTGAGTCGCGACTTAGATCAATTGTGTTCCGTGTAAATAGAATATTGGGAGATTCTGATCAACAACCACGCGGTAAATCAGCGTCACGCGGTTTAGTAATTAATATTCGAGCGTACAGCGCGCCAGCAAGATTCAATTACGGACGAAGATATAAGATAAGTATGTCGCGCCCATCGATAGGTTACTGAGATTCGACTTGTCGCTAACAAGATCTGCACGGTAATCAATTATAGTGAGTCATGGGGACTAAGATTTAGTACCTTTGTGTTATATTATAGCGCACTTAATAAAGAGCGTAAATCATCAATATGATATTAGTCTGATTTATAGCGATATTTATAAGAGAAAGATCGAATAAACTGTGCGTTCTATCCATCATTAAATATGAAAAAAAAATTTTCCCCAAGGAAGATTCCTGAAGGGTCTTTGATAACATAAAAAGACTCTTGAAAGACGTGAAAAATTTAGATTCGCTCATTTTAATAATTGAAGCTTACGGAAAGGGTTACAGCTCTTAAGGGAGCATTCTCTCAGGATACAATAAAACTTGCCGACCCTTCCTGTTCCCAATTAACTGCAGCATCCTGTAGGAGCACACGCGGCGTGAGCAGATCTTAAGGAAACTGTTTAAGCGGGGTCTAACGTACGGGGTAGACCGAAGCAAATGGTGGGAAGGAAGGAAGTGAGCGTCGTCAGGGAACACCCTCTAGTCGGTGAGGCCGTTCCTGCGGGATCACGACGACGATGGTCGGCGGCACGAAGAGACGAGAAGGAACGAAGCAACCGAGCGAGGAGAACTCCCATGAGGCTCGCAATCCGCCCTCTGATTACTGTATTCAACACAATCTCCGCCATTGTCTCCGCGCCACCTCGCACAGAAGAGGACATATTAATATTACGTTCCGGAGGGAAGATGTCCATTCCGCGCTGAATAATCCAAGGCAACCGTTCCTTCTCGAAGTTATATATCTGAGAAGGTATAGCATGCGGACTTGCAGGATTCTCTGCCGACGCGGATTGCGCAAAACTGTCCGTATATATGTGCGTGTATTGCGTCAATACGTAAGTACTGAAAACGGAATAAGTCGGAGAAAAACGAACATCGTAACGAGAGAAAGGTAAAGGAGAAAAGGATGGGCCGCTGATGTCGTCGTCGTCTCGTTTTCGTCATCGTGAGAATCGCAAAGCTGTTAGCACGGGTGAAGGGTTGTTCCTTCCCGTGATGGATTATCGTGGGATTTCGCAATACTCTTAGGTGCGTTAGGCTGACGTCCTTTCGATGTAATGTCCGTTTGGTCCGTCCGTTGGCTCTAGATTTATACTCTTACATTGATGGATAGAAATCGAGCGTTGATTGGATTACCTTCTTCAATTATCAATAATTTTAACGGAATTAAAATTCTTTTAGAAATAAAAATCGTTCTATCTGTGTTAGGAGATTTATTATTTTACATAACAACGTAAATAATTTTAGTTTAAATAGTGAAATATAAAAAAGTCACACTATTAATACGTACTAATTTTAATCTAAAGGAATGTGAAAATTTTCAAGAGTAATAATTATTAAAAATAATTGAAGCACTTTCCTTCATCGCAAGAGATACTGATGAAAACCGTTGCATCACGCACTAGAGACTCGGTGCGTGCTTGTGCGTAATGTATTCCCGTTTACGTAGGTCGAGATAGATTGCGTTACTTCCGCATAATAACTCGAAGAAGTTAAACATACGAGAGGAACGTCCACGGAGTTATAGCAGCTAACACGCGGCGCTGAAACGCGTAGTAAAGTGAAACACGGCGGAGATAGATCTCGTATAATCCTCATATTTCTGCAATACGTTACCTTCGCCGAGAGGCGGTCTCGCACGCTGAAACTCTTGCTGACTTCGTCTCGAGTGTTTGAGAATATGTTATAACTTGCATGCCGCAAGTATGCACTTCGCCGTATCTGAGCGCGTCGGAAAGACGCGTTCGTCGATAGGAGAAATACCAAAACGATGGCAAATGGCCAAAAGTAAATGCGAAACGGAAGCGATATACCGAAAAAACAAGAATCCCCTGAAAAATAGATACAGAAAAGAAAGCCCTATCAAGACCCAGATAATTTATTATGGACTTTAGGTCAAACCAGTTCGCGATGTCAGCCATGCATAGCTTTGCCGTTCCATCTCGCGTTTAATGCCGGACATCCATCTTAGTCAAAAATGACTATTTCGTAGGATCCATAAACAAAACTGCCCACGCGATGAATAATAACAGAGCGTGAGATTTAACTTTTCGCGACATTGCAATCACCATCTTTGATATTAGAAGTCGACCTGCAGTTTATCAAAATCAACCTTGTCACGATAAATGTATATCAGTATAAGATTTTAAGCTAAATCGTTAATATTATAAGTAGAAACATCACATAAATAATAATAATAATAATAATAATAATAATAACAATAATATCTTTATTAAGAGGTAATGTAGAATAATAGGAAGTATATATAAAAGAGAATAATCAACTTGCATCGTAAAAGGCAAGGTATTAGTAATAATACTGCATATAAATTCAAGTTTAATATTTTGAAATAACACGAAGCTAAAGCATAAACAGAACAGAAAATAAGATAAATAGAAATAAGTAGATGAGTTATCGGAGCTATACTTTACAGCTAATGGAAATGAATATTGCTATCAGAGATTGATTGGTCGTCATTTAAAATGAACGATTGGCAAAAAGCAGTAACTAACTAGGATACAGTTATTACATAAGCCGTGGCAGAATTAATAATTGTCAACGCTAGCGGTAAAATAAAATATAGTGATAACCTTGCGGATAAGATAAGATTCGTCAAATGAGAACCGCTGCACGTTCGGGGGGTAGTCCGCCCTGCTGATCACGGCATCACGCCACCGCACCACCCAGATATTTTAAAGCAACCCCTGCCAGAGTTAGAGAGCGGACGAAGGGGTGATGGGTTAGCAGGGCCGGGCCGGTTTGAACTGTTTTAGGTATATGTATAGTAACGCCAGCGAATAATCTAAAACGTGAAAGTTCGCGAATAGAACAAGAGATTTCAATCGCTTCGTAGGAGATCATTTATTCAGATTTCGAAAGAGGTCACATATTCTCCTTCTTCCCTTTCTCTTTTCCTTTTCTTTCCTTTTCTTTTACAAAATCAGTATTTTCAAATCAACGTTCAATAGTATTACAATAATCTCAGTGGCTTTAAACCGGCCCTGTGGATACAAGCAGTGGGGCCACCGGTGTTCTCTCTGCCATGGGCGCGACAGTAGAATCGAACCGCTCGTGCACCACCATTCCATAACGACCTCTCCTGCTCTTTCCATAGATAATGTCTCGGCCGTCCTGCACCCGCTCTTTGGTTCCTGGCTCGCTTCCCGTCAAAGAATTTCCATACGAACCGGGCTGCCTTGCATTCGTAGTCTTTTTTCTACAGTTTACCTTTCACGACACATGGACGTGATAGTGTCACTGTGACAAGCGACAAAAGATTTAAGAGATCCACTTGCTTCGTATGCTGGAAACAAAAATATTATCTAAAGCCCTGGATCCTATCAATAAATGCCATATTTCACATATCTGTTCTGTGTTAAATATGATTAAAGTTCTGTAATAAATGTAATAATTAAATATTTCTCTCAAAGCTTAATCCGTTTTAATTATGTAATTGTGTAGCTCAAATTCGCTTAAATAACTCGTTTAAATAATTTTAATGTTTTTGATATTTTCAATCCAATAAATGTATTTTCGAAAGAAAATTATACAATATATATTTGTAATAAAATTAATATTATATATAATATCATATATAATAAAAATATATATAATAAATTTATAGGTGCATATTTCTTCTACATTCAAAGGATTATTCAAATAATATACCTTCGGTACAAGATGCATTATGATAGGATTAGATTTGCTTGCTAGGTACATAATACTCTAGATATATGCACGCGTACAATATAAGCGGTATATATTTTATTCAAAATTAATTCTGCGGGAAATTCAGTCACCGAACATAAATTTGGCAGGTTTAATTAAAGCACGAGTCGAACATGTCGTGAAATTTCGCTCGATAAGAGAACGAGCATTACACGCGCAATTTTTATTTCTAATAATCATTAATTTTTTTATATAAAATAATTTAATTATGACTTCTACCCTCCTTTCCACTTCTTCCAAAGTAATTACGTAGTGACGTGTATTAAGAATATTTAAAAATCAAAAAAAATCAAAATCATATTTCACATCAAAATTATGTTCATTTTTATAAGAATCTTTCTGCTAAATCGCTTTGCGAGTACACAAAAAAACATTTAATTGTTAATATTAGGATTATTATCGAAATTACATTAGAATTATTATCGAAGTTACATTAGGATTTACACTGCTGCATTGAAACTAGTCTTTACTTTCTTGTGAGAGAAAAATTAAAGATCAGCTGGTATGATCTCAAAAAAAATCACACTAGCTCAGTTTGCTACTGTGAAACACTTTATAATCGTATAGCCGGTTGCGTCGATAGTTAAAGCCGATAAAATCGCGAGTCGAGTAATGCGATCGGGGGCGGCTTCTAATCTCTGTTGCGCAGCAGGAGTTACTGATAATTGCGCCGGGGAAACTCGCGAAACGAACGATAAATCACGACGGCTGTAAAATATAGGAAACGATCAGCGCTATCGAAGGGCCGCCGCTAACGGCGATAAGGCGAGCGATAAATCACGTAGGATGCAGCTACCGATCGAACGAATGTACAACTCCGTTGGATCGAAAGGTACTCTGTAAAAAAGCCTTTGCCTATTGCTAGGCAAATCTCATTCGCGTATATCAACAACGCGTATACCAATGCCTTCAAAATAAAACATTTTAT
>Ga0157363_1004206_pt1 | contig 13218 bp, 7 predicted proteins | sample AttsexASBM1_FD_111477 | JGI IMG/M metagenome (GOLD analysis project Ga0157363, IMG submission 111477) | Fungus gardens microbial communities from leaf cutter ant in Ribeirão Preto, State of São Paulo, Brazil - Atta sexdens ASBM1 | ecosystem: Host-associated > Fungi > Mycelium > Unclassified ...
ACAAGAATTGTCATAACAATTACTTAAGTCACATTTCAAAACTTCCTCTCTGAGGAAAATTTTACTCGAAATATATATAGTACACGTAACGTACTATAGCATATAGAATAAAATCTTCCTCGCAAAGGAAACGTTTTGGAACGTAGCTTTAGAGACTTAAGTTGTAGACGTAAGTAACGCACAAACTTTGGCGTATGACATTTATTGCCTTTCTCTCTTGGAGACACGTAATAATTGTACGTTATACGTGAAAGCTTGTGCGTTACTTACGTCTACAATTTAAGTCTAAGTAAATGTTATGCACAATTCTTGTGCTCAAATTCTTAGTCGTATCATTAATCGCGCACGAATTATGAGCATTAAGGTAGAAAAGTGGTAATTTCTCTGTTTGTGAAAATTTCCAAGGAAAAGAATCGAAGTCCTTGGAACATACATATATCAAAATTTTTACTTTTCACGTTTCCGCTCTAGCGAAAAAATTACATATCGCTACCTTGTTGATTCGTGTAAACTTATTCCGCCGAATATGTTATAATTTTATCCTATTGATTTTTTTCAAGACAAATTCTGATCGGCTATAATCAAATCGGCTATTAAGCGTCGCTCAAATTATCCCACCTATCTTCTTTCACCATGTTGTTAAGAGTATTTTGTTAATATATTTAATTGTGAATCTAATTAGAGACAAAAAAGAACAGACTAATTACTGAAACTGATTTCCAGGCTGTGGTCGATTTGGACGCGCTTTAAGAGTTTGTAATCATCATTCTGTCTTTATCGTTCATTAGACGTAAAATAAAAATAGAAATACTGAAAAGCGCTGAAAGCATCAAAATTGAGCAGCCTCTATGTGGTGATAAACTCTTGCATAAAGGAGGGTCGTATTCCAAAATTACTGTCAGCACTGAAAATGCTACAATTTACGTCACGTGCATTATAGTGTTCTTAGGTCACATGATTCACCGCCATGTTATAAAGTGTACACAGTAGAATTATGATAGGACAGATTTTTAAATTTGAATTTCTATTAAGCTTCTAATACGTCCACCATATTCCTAAGTGTACAAACCGATACATGCGCACTAAAAATTGCAGATCACAAAAAAGTTCACTGTCGCTACTGGATATGATTATACCAGAAAAGTTTCTCTCTGATTATATTGGGTGTGGTCGAGTTGCCACTACGAATGCTTCGAAGCATCTGATTAATCAAGTGAAAGAAAGAATTTCACTAATTGACTAATTAAAAAATGCTTCGAAGTATTCATAGCGGCAATTCGACTGCACCCACTGTGATATCACTGCGTATGCTCTGACGCTCGAGGCTTTATGCTCCCATGTAAACATACCCTAAAGATGTCTTTTCATGCTGACGCTCGACTCAAGCATTAATTTTGATCACGTGACCAGTATAAAAAATATCTTTATACGAAAAAGGATGGTGTGATCGCTTTCAGATTTCTCTCTGATTCAATCGTTGTATTCACTGAATCTATCACAACCAAGAGGTGATTGGTTACGTGTCATTTCTTGGCAAATCGTGTAACTCAAATCAGTTACAAATAGAACAGACTTATTGATGTTATCGTGGTGATTTATCATTGTCCATCATCGTCCCAGCTGTAGCTATAGCAGGACAGCCTGTCTACACCTGAGTAGCAGATATATCTACCGTGTTATGGTTAAGTTATATTTGTAAACTGTAAACTTATTACCTCCATTTAATGGTAGAAGCTATTATTCACAGAACGATCGGATTGTCTGGGAAATTAGTGATACCTGTCATTTTTTCCTAGCGGTATTTAAGCGTCTAACGCATTTGTATCGTGTTTACACAATGGACGAATACGACGAACCTTCAGACGTCGAGATGGTGCCTTTCAATGAAATAGAGAGATCCGAAGCAATATTAAAGCCAGAATTACAGGTGACAGAAATGAATGATTTTAATTGATATGTATGTTGTTAATATAATTTTTAGGTGTGCTTCGAATTACACTTCTAAATTCTTTTAGATACAAACATTAGAGAGTAATTCTGAAAAATCAATAGACACATCAGGCATAGATATATTTAGCAAAGAGGAAAGATTGAAGTTAGAGGAACGAGCAAAACGTTTTGGCTTGACAGAAAAATGCAAGGAATTATCACTAGAAGATGATTTGTATAGCAGGTATAAGATACTTAATTGATTCGGTAAATTGATTTAGTAAAAGCAATTGCTGCTATTTCATATACTTATGTAATAATTGTAGCATGGGTATTGCGGATGATGAGAATGCAAAGAACGTTAGATTGAATGTAATTCACATGAGAGGAACTGAAGATATGAGTACCAAAGATGTATTCAAATATTTCCAAGATTATGATCCAATGTCAATTGAATGGATCAACGATGTATCATGTATGCTTCAAAAATTTGATTTTATTTGAAATAAAATGGCACCATTTGCTACTGACATTTTGATATATAATTTGTAATATTACAGGTAATGTAGTCTGGTTTGATAAAGAAACAGCAGCTAGAGCTATGATGGGATTATCTAGGAGAATTTTAGGCAGTATTGTAAAATATTCGGATCGAGAGAACGATTCTGAGAATACGAAAGATGACACAGTGAAAGCAGATGAAGAAAACGAATCTATCAATGCAGACAAGAATGGAAAGGAAGACAATTGCATTAGCATTAAAGATATTGATTATCCATTACCTCCTGGTACATGGAGAAAAGGTATCGATTATCCAAAATCTAAAGGAATATACTTGAGATTCGCTACTAAGGCAGACAAAAAACAGATTAATGCAGAGAAAAGAAGTGAATACTATAAAAAGTATGGAAATCCCAACTTTGGAGGTAAATGCAATTATGCGCAGCAAAATCAAATTAGAATTAAAAATTAGACAGATGATAAAATTTTGTTTCTATGTAAATATGTAGGTCTCAAAGGAATTTTAACGGAATCTCGTAAGCGTATGTACAAGCAAATAAAACAAAATAAACGTAAATCATTGGACGATGATCAAAATCAGGATCAATCAAAAAATCCATGGGGTGCATTATCCGAGACATGGGGTTTGAACGATGTTGTAGAAGATGATTTTCTTCCAAGGAATGGTGTTAAAGATCAAGGACGTAGTATAAAGGAAAGATTGGGTCTCAAATATCCGGAAAAGGATATGATAAAAACTGAAGAATCAGGTGAGGCCAGTTCGAGCGATAGCGATAGTGATGAGAGTTGGTGTAAACGGAGTAAAATTCCTCGCATGCGAATGCACGCCGATGATGAGGAGGAAAAAGTACAGAAGCGTCGAGCGAAACTTCGAGTCCAAGTTAGTTTTTTAAAATTTTTCTTTTTAAAATTTTTTTCTAATGTATTCTATAAGTTATATCCAAGATGTATCTTTTTCTTTTAGATGATTCTGAATAATTTAAATAACAGCGGTGACTTACGATCAAAGCTGGGAAAACCGAAAGCGAAAATGCAATATCGCGAGCCCATTCAAGTAGTGGTCACAAATACGAACGCAATAAATTCGAAACGCGATAATTCTGGAATAGTTCGGCAGCAGAGTCACCAGAATGTGAAAGAAATACACTCGATGGAAAGAGAAGAAGGAGAATGGCAGGAATCGGAAGAGGATGGACATGAAGAAGAAGAAGACAAGGAGGAACAGAGGCTTGGCCAGATGAACACAGAGGAAGGGCGAGAAGGAGAGAAGCAAGAAGATGAAGAAGGTGAACACAATGAAGATGAGGACAGCAGCGAAGAAGATGTGCTTGCAAAGGAAATTCAGGGCCCTAAAGGCAGTGTGATAAAAGTAGTTCCACCCAAACCGCGTATTGCATCCACTGTATGGGCAAGATTAAATCATGCAAAAAGCGAAACTAGTGACAGCTATTTAAAAAGCAGGTATGGAAATAATTTAGTTAATGTTATCTACTTAAGATATGACAAACAGCATAATTTTTTTCGTATATTTTTATTTCCAATTACAAATTGGCAAAAAATGGAGGCAGTATGTATTTCACTGAAGTTGCTTAGTTATCAAAAATCTCCACAATTGCAATGTATTTTATTAATTTTTGGTTGGAATAAATATTTCATGTACCCTAATTAATTTTTAAAATTAAATATTCCGACAATATTCTTTATCTTGCTAATTTTGTTAAAAGTGTAGAATACATGTAGAGCGTATATAATACTTTTGTTATATAAATTGTGATATATAATAATGTTTTTAATGTATGCCCTCCAATATCTTTGCGCAATAAAAATGCGCATCTTTTTTAAACATATGTGTATAACTATACGCGTATATAATTATATGTATTTTGACGTATACATCTGCAAGCGAATTCACGAATTCTGTTTTTTTTTTTAAAGATCATCAAACAGCCGCGATTTGAGGAGTACCCTAAAAGGCGGTGACCTGCGATCACGTATTGGAAATCACACCAGAGGACGTTCTCCACTGAGAATAGAAGTAAAAAACGACAAATACACAAAAGACAATAGTGGCGGAGATTGATCCCTGTATGAACAATCTAATTGTTTAAAAACTCGAAAATTGTAAAAAGCGCAGATGTATTGTTTTAAGACTTTTTCGTAACATTTTATATCGGCTACAGTGGAATATAGTTGTAAATTAGCATGTGGCTATATATGTATTCAAGTTTACATAATTTACAGACTTAATGTGAAATTTTTCTTTTTTCATCATTGAAAAGATTGCAATTTTTTTACACACATGCAAATATCATGAGAAGAGGAAAATATTGATAAAAAATTTTTATTTTATACTGTACGTTAATGATTGATCTTCCAGTAATAATCATTATTGTTTTTATTATTATTAGACAGATAATGAATGCTTCCGATAATATCGCATATAAATTTGATGATAGATGATGTATCTGCAAACTAATGTTATATTTCTGCGAAAAGAAAAACGGAGTACTTTGAACAACTAAATACTTTGATCGAAATATTTGTGCAATTATGGGAAAAGAAAAATTTTGAAGAAATTTCTCTCATATTGCTTCGAAGGTATGATATAAAACAATGTACCTTTTGCACGAAGAATATCATACGAAAGTATAGTTTCGTAAGCTCTCAGAACAGCATTGCGTTTTTCAGATGAATTGATGAATTGAGATATTTTGTAAATTTCTGATGATTCAGGATAATATATCACTGCAAAAAAAGAGTAATGAAAGAAATAAATAATAAATAATGATAATCTATGCTGTGTTACATTCATATCATTTCTCTGCTATATTCTCTTATCGTCAAATATTAAATATATAAATTTTGACGATGTAACCCGATAAATTGTGAAAAATTAAGCGAAAAGCGCATTAAAATTTTATTTTATTATTCTTCAACATGATGTAACCAAAAACGAAACTTACAGAAATTATTGCTTCATAATTTAAAATTAAAAACTTTACAGGGACAAATAACACAGTGAAAATAATTAGCCAATAGTTTCTTTTTATATTAGCACAATAATAACTGGAATAGCTATTTAAAATACAATAAGCGATAATGATTAACATGAATTATGACGGTTCATTACGGATAACAATTGGAACAGCAATCGAGGTAATAAAGAAATCGGGTAAAGAATACAGTAAGTACATTTATTTCTTAAATGGCTGCTTAGCTACATTCATAGCTACATTCTCGTTTATAAATTTCTCCGTTCAATATTATATTTTTGAAAAAATAATGCCAAATCGAAGTGATTGTATTCGATTCGATTGTAAATATCGAATATTCATTCACTGCTTTTGCGGCTAATTTTTAATCTCTTATACTGTATCATATTTCATATTTATCGAATGAACAATGCATTAAAAATTACGTATTTAATTTTATCCGCATTCGATTATCCCTTCGCCCACATGATGATTTTACATCGAACGTAAAATTATGTTCGCTATAATCAGAATTAAAATTTAATCTACTTTAATTTTGACTTTCTGATTACTTAATTTATTGTATTCATTGAATCGTTCTATTTTTAATGAAATTTCCCTGAATATTATAAATTTAGCATATTTGAGGAGCAAATCCGATTAATCCAACGCGGCAGAATAATACATCCCTTAAAAGTATTACAGTTTCAGCTCTATAATCTTGTTAGTTAAATAATAAGATAATATTTATCGTTGTTTTATAAACGCTATGAATGCAGCTTCGGCGACAAGAAACTATCAATGATTCACAGCGACACAATTGAAACGGACAAGACGATATCTTTCACGATATTGCCGTTCGGGAATTCGATATGATTAGAATTGGAACGACAAGAAATCGAGGGATAGAAACAATCTCGGGAGACGAAATGCTGACCTTTTTATTTAATCGAAAAGCTAAAAGAGCCACTCAGTTGAACCGCAACTTTATAGGCTTTTGCGTCCCAAATTATTTCAAGTTACGTTGATTGCGATGGTATAAATACATCTTCCCGCGATGGAATTCTTGCACATGTCTGCATATGTTTGCTGCGCACAATGTGAAAAATCCGATCTTGCCCGTCGTTGAAGAAATGATCGTGCGATCCTTTCTCTTCAAAGGCTTCTTTTTCCTCCCCTCCTTCACTTCTATTCTACGTAAAAACACTAAATAATTTAGTCAACCACTCGTTAACTCAAAAATTAACAACTGTCATTCTACAATTAGTTGAGGAAACGGCATATTACTCCTCCATCTCGCTCCGCTACCTCTCTTTCTACTCTTCTTTACAAGTTCAATGATATAGCCGTCGAAATAACATTGAAAATCGACAGATGAAAATATTCCGTGAATGCACCGGATATACAAGAATCGGCAACAACAACAAGTACACATACATAACTTTAAGTATATTAGGCCAGATGATATCGACAATGTCTCATCAATATATTACGCGTAACGTTCTACGTTCTCAGCATTTTCCCCAAAACACTTTTTTACCTTATATCACAACCCAAATAACACAGCGTCTACAAAGCGTTAAGAAAGCGCTAAAGTGTATATGTATATAAGTGCTTTTTTAGCGCTTTGCAGGAACTGCTGTGTTATTTAGGAATCTATATGTATGTATTATGTATTCAATTATCATTGACAGCGAGAGCTTCGATTTCTCGTCGGCTTACAATTTCGCTGGGCGCATGATTTTATTATCGCTTGCCCATGATCTACGATATTATACGAACTGTTTAAAAGGCCTCGGACGTGAGAGAGCATTCTTCAAAAAAACTCGGTATATACGGATCGCATCCGTTGATGTAACAGGTGTCTTATTTAACTCTGCAGTAGTGACATAAGATCATAAAAGACTTCATGGAGCCAGCGTTTTACAAGGAGAAAATAGCTGAATATTGTGTATTAAATTCTAACTTCTTATTACCGTGAACTAGTATGAACTCGTTTTTAAGTTTCAAGTTAAATTCGAATTAAATGTCGAATTAAATTCTCCATAAAGAGATCACACTCACATTATTAATATACGGTTTTCAGAAATCTCAAATGCAAGATTTATACCAATTTAATTTAAATTTTTAATTCAACTCTATCACGGGAAGAGAAATTTGTAAGAAATAGAAGCACAATACATATGTATCTATCTTTGTACTCGCATGTGAAATATTCAAATAACGACTAAGATCCATCCGTGAATCATTGGAAGATTGATACATTTACTTTGCTTTTGAGTTACACATACAACTAAAACTATCCAAATTCATCATTCAATAGCATCAACTAACGTGGAATAATCTAATTCAGAATCTGTCGTTATAAAGGATTCACTTGGTTTATTTTGGAAGAGATATCTGTGTGTACGTATCGCGCAAGAAAACTGTAAACCGCGAGAGATTCCTTAACTCTTTTGCCCACGACAATTTGCCAAACGAATTCGCACGGATAAACATCGAAGGAAGATAAATATGTATTAAATCGGAGACGCGGAGATTGAAATCATGACATTATGGTAATGATAGAATATTATTCGCTGTTATGTCCCTCGCATTCTTAGGAAGGAGGCGAGGCGCATCAGCATGAATCAGCCTCAACGAGAATCCATAATCACTAGAAATGCATCTTAGATCTAGATAAGAATCTTACGAACAATGAATTTTTATTATTAATTTATTTTTTAATTATTATTATTAGATTATCGAAGAAGGTGAAGATCGGTAACAGTTAATAGAGGAAGTAAATACTTTGTCCCTGTTTTAGTATTTTTTTCCTTCATTTCTTTTTTTTTCATTTTCGTCTCTCACAACCTATAGTTTTCTTGAGAATAGGATTAAAAAAATTCTCTACGTATTCACAGTAAGGCCGAATGGAGCTATTGATATCTGTCAGCGAATTCGATTTCTATAGCGATTCAAATTGATTTTCGTAAATAGATTTTGGATTGCGATATTAATTTTGGGAGGCTCTAAGAGCGGAGAGATTCAAACAATGTAATAACATTTTGTAAAATTTCCGAAATACTAACTTGGGACTTTCTTCTACATGTTATTCAAATTTTCACTTTAGTTCTTAACTCGGGCACCGTCGTTACTATCACACGCTCAGAAAGAAGATCACGATTCTCTTTTTAATATAAATTATATACTAATATTTTCGTGAACGCGCCGATTATTACGCGTCGCGTATTCGCTATAACGTTGACTATTATAAACAGATTAAATACCAAAAGAAATTCTGCCACACGTACGTACATACGCACGCAAACACAGTCATACGTACACACATAAGACGAAAAACATCATACGAAATGAATTATACGCTACAAGTTTTCGAATCTCGTAGACATAGAATGAACGTTTAATATATCGATATTCTCGATATCTACGATATTTCCGATATCGGAAAACATCGAGGCACGATAAGCCGAATATATTGCCTTAGTTACGCCACATAATTACACATTGTAATCTCAGCCATTTCACTTTCAGAAAGTAAAAGAAATAATTCGAGAAAAAACGATGAAATGAAGATAAAGTGTTTCGCGTGTCACGCCTCGTCACGCTCGCAATTAAATCACAGACAGACGGTATGGTACGATACGGTACGACGATGATAAATTAAAAATACATGTTGTACCAATTGATATTATGCTATGTTCGGTATAACATAAAAAACACTATATTTGCTTTCTCCGAGTAAGGACATGCGAATGTACAAGCGTATGCGCGGCATTGCGACTGTTTCACTCACCCGATTAATCGGCTTGATTAATCGTTCGTTGATCGCTGAACTAAATCTTTCATCAATATCCTAGTATTTTTGTATCATCGACAATTCGAGCGGCGATGAAGTGGCGATGATTGTTAAAAGCACGTTTTCTTCATATCAATCCCATTGTTCGTTTTCCGTTCCATTCTATTCTTTTTTCAGTTCATCACGGATATCCACTATTGCGATTCTGGCAACAGCATGCCTGATGAAAAAGAAGGGAAACATTCAATTGTCAGCGCATCAAGAGATTGGCGATACGATAAAAGACGAATTTAACAATTACCAGTCGACTACATAGCATTCTCTTGATGATTTTTTTGAAACAATAGAGTCTCCTCAAAAATATATTGTTTTAATACTTCTTTTGGAAGATCATCCAACTCCATGTCGAACTTAAACGGTTCCTCTGCCACAGGCTGAAATTTACGAATAACAACATTACTTGTAATTACAATTAACATTCGTGATTGCAATTTTACTGCATATAGAAATACCTCATCGCCAGGGTCATAATATTGCTCCAAATAGGGATGCGCCAACGCATCTTCCACCACGATACGCTTATTAGGATTGAACGTCAACATTTTGTCTAAGAGGTCCAAGGCTCTTGGATCGGCATTGGGGAAAAGACTCGTCCACGGTACCTTTGGTTTATATGGCAACGATTGGAGATAATTCCGTGCCTAAAATCAGAACGCTTCAATATCATTATGTTATAAATGTAAGATGCGAGTCAACGAGCCCATAAAGTGCAATGCAAAATATATATTCTTGGCTTAGATTCTATGAGATGCAAAAACAGAGATAGATGTAAGCATCCAGTACTTTCTCATTTATGATGCACTCGAGATCCTCCGGCGAGGGCGATCCGAGAACACCGAGAATATGATTCAACTGATCTAAATAGTGTTTGCCAGGGAATATCGCTCGTCTCGAGAGCATTTCTGCCAGGATGCAGCCTACCGACCAAATATCTATGGATTTGGTATAACCCTGTGTTAAGAGAACTATGTTAGAACCACATAGACGCGTGAACTGTACTTTGATTCTCATTTCTTGAATGAGTTTTCACTTGTGAAACGAATACCTTGGAATTAAGCATAATTTCCGGAGCTCTGTACCACCTCGTCGCCACGTATTCCGTGAGGAAACCCGCATGATTGTGCTCCGGATCCGCGACTCTCGCTAGACCGAAATCGCAGATCTTAAGGTCACAGGTGGTATTCAACAGCAGATTACTCGGCTTCAGATCTCTATGTAACACGTTCGCCGAGTGTATATACTTCAATCCTCGTAATATTTGGTACAGAAAATAACATATGTGATCGTTACTAATAGCCTGCAAAACGAGAATTTTATTTGGACTTTTCGTTTAAATTTGCAGTTTTTTTTTTCTTTCGTCTTTAACGTAGATCTACAGAATACATGCCAATACTTACTTGTGTCTTTAGTAATTTATAGAGATCAGTTTCCATCAGACATTGAACGATATATACGTCTTTCATTTGCTCCATAGTCGGCGCTCTTAATATATCCCTTATATCTATTATCTATTGTGAGAGAGAATACAATATATTAATAACGATACTTTATAAAAGATACGCTTAACGTAAACTGTTGGAACGTCCAACTTACGTTCTCGTGCTTAAACCTTGTGAGAATTTTTATTTCTCTTAAGGTTCTCTGACTATACGTTTGATGTTCGAAAGGCGAGATTTTTTTTATGGCTACTTTCGTTTTGGTGAGATTGTCGTAGGCGGATCTGCAAGAAAATATTATAAAGATAAACCTAGCCACATTTATTATTCAGTGGAAACCTTTTTGGCGCGCGTTGCTGCTCCAGGCGCTTCATAATTCTCCAATTATCCCACAGTATATCTCAGGGCATATGAATAAAAGAAAGTTTTTTTCAGCAAATGATAAAAGTAGAAGAGCAAATATTTGTTTTAAAATAAAAGTGCAGGATAAAAACAACGCAATTTGCACGAGTGATCCTACAAAAGAAATAGAGACTCCACATTCCTGGATCTCTTATTCGCAATATATTTCATACATTCATGATTTAATAATTGCAACAATCTTTTCACGTACTTGTGAATCCAAAATTTTTTCTTAAAAGACAGATTAATAAAAATAATAAAATAACAGAAAAAAAAGAAAAAAAAATTCCTTTGTAAGTATAAAGAAACTCTTTAAAATAAAAAATATAGTCCTGCAATTTATTTTAAAATGAAATAAAGCAGAAAAAATTTTGATAAATAAGAAGACGGTTTTTATTTCGTCATACATATTCTTCTGTTTTTTTTTATATATGTATATTTTTTCCGTATTTTATTCGCGATTGATCGTATAAGCGTAAAAAATATATATATATATATATATATATATATATAATTAATATATCTATAAATAATATAAATAATATATCATTCATAAATAGTTATACATAATATAAATTGTATATATATCCGTATTATTATTGAAGAAGTTAAAACGAATACATTCGATGGCAAGGAAACAAAGTTTTCAAACACGTCTTTATATTTCAAAATATGCATTTTCCTAAGTAGAAAATTTAATTTAATTTAAATTAAATTATATATAAATGAAATTTTCTTCTACTTATATATTTCCACAAACTTGTTTCACGACAAAAGTACCTTTGATTGCGTTCAGCAAAAAAAGCGGCTTTGCAACCGTTGTAAAATTCTTTAATATGATTCATCTTACCCTTAATTCCTCACTTGATTTAAATGTATAAACCAATAATATTCAAGAATTTTACAATAGAATTTTATAAAGCTGCTTTTTATGCTGAACACAGCCGTTATCTGTCTGTTCGTCAGAGCGCAAGCACACAAATAATCTAATATCTTTATTCATATTTTTCAGAACGAAATTTTTCCCTTTCGGTGACTAGAGACTGGAGACTGGAGCAGTCGCTTTATTCATCCGGCGCATTTGTTTATCTTTTCTGCTATTGTCTGGAAAGCTTGACCTAACTTAGTGTGAATTTATCCATAGAGAAACTTGTGTCTTTGAAACGGTATCGCGATGATAGGATGTGGTCGCGCGCGATACAGGATTCTTAGCGATAATAAAAATCAAATTCGCTCAATGTGTCTGATGTATTACATCAGAAGTCGCGACTAAAGGTGCGTTCCGAGTTACGCATGAAACGCATGATTTATTGTTTTATCCTTTTTTATTATTTGATGAACAACAAAGACAAATAATACATCATACACTTTATGCGAAACTTGGAATGCATCCTAAGAGTTCCGATCGACTACATCAATTAGATATCAAAGGTAATTCAATCTCTTGAATTAAATAACATTTTATTATTTTTAATTTCATGTGTGTAAAAATATAAATCAATCCATTTCCGCGGTAAGTTTCAAAGTAAATCATCCATATTTACGTACGCATTTAGAAAATAACCTTTTATTTACTTTTTAACTTTACATGTATCAAAATATAAATCAATCCATTTCTGTATTTTCAAAATAAACGCCTATATTCGTATTGTATTTAATAAATAATAAATTAAATTTAAATCAAATTTGATATATTTTCTTGAGTTAAATTGTTTAACTTCATTATTTTAGTCAAATTAACGATATATCGGATATGAACAATGGTATCTAAAGAAATTATTAAAAATAACTCAAATTAGGTATATCTGAGAGATAGGCTCATATACATTTGAACAAATCTATTAAAACTCTAATCTTTATTTAATCTTATCCATTGCGATCGATAGATAACAGAATATGGAGATGTCAAAAAGTAATTAAAGTGAAAAATGCAATAAATAATTTTCTTTGTTATAAATATTGTTAAATAACTCAAGTTATACCTAATTTGAATTATTTTTAATAATTTCTATAGTCATCATTGATTCAATATGTCATTAATTTAACTGAAACAAAGGAGTTAAATTGTTTAATTCAAATTTTTATACAATGTTTTATA
>Ga0157363_1004207_pt1 | contig 13218 bp, 8 predicted proteins | sample AttsexASBM1_FD_111477 | JGI IMG/M metagenome (GOLD analysis project Ga0157363, IMG submission 111477) | Fungus gardens microbial communities from leaf cutter ant in Ribeirão Preto, State of São Paulo, Brazil - Atta sexdens ASBM1 | ecosystem: Host-associated > Fungi > Mycelium > Unclassified ...
GCCGCTTTTCATCTTATACGTACGGCAATACCGTCACATTTGTTAAGTTTAAGACTTATTTCTGTAAAGATATTGCTGGCACGTATTCTAAGCATAGCCGATTGTCTTCACAGGTAAAAAATCTTAATTTCCAGCGGTAAATAAAGTACCCAGCCAGTTTCTGCCACACATCCAGCGATCGCCTCCATACCGCGAATAAGCGCCTGCGGGGACAATGGTGAAAAAAGCGGAGGAAACAATATGCTGGAAGATCTGAAAAAACAGGTGCTGGAAGCCAACCTGGCGCTGCCTCGCCATGGGCTGGTGGTCTTTACGTGGGGCAACGTCAGCGCAGTTGATCGCGAGCGTGGCTTATTGGTGATCAAGCCATCGGGTGTGAAATATGAAAATATGAAACGCGACGATATGGTGGTGGTGGAACTGGAGAGCGGGAAGGTGCTGGAGGGAAGTCTACGACCTTCTTCTGATACCGCCACGCATCGTGCCCTCTATCTCGCCTGGCCTGAGATCGGCGGCATTGTACATACCCATTCACGACACGCCACCATCTGGGCACAGGCAGGGCGTGACATTATCGCCCTTGGCACCACGCATGCAGATGACTTTTACGGTACGATTCCCTGCACACGTGCGATGAAGCGTGAGGAGATACAGCAGGAGTATGAGTGGAATACGGGGCAAGTCATCATCGAGACCTTTGCCCAGCGGCGTATCCAGCCCACTGCGGTTCCAGCGGCTCTCATTCACTCCCATGGCCCGTTCTCTTGGGGAAAAGATGCGGAAGCTGCGGTTCACAGTGCGGTGGTATTGGAAGAAGTGGCTTACATGGGGCTGCATACTGAGCAACTGCGTGATGAGCTCTCACCTATTTCCCAGAACCTGCTTGATTTACACTACCTGCGCAAACATGGAAAGAACGCCTGGTACGGGCAAAACTAATACTTCTAGCTTGTCTTAGGCGCCTGTGGGCGCCTTAATTTTTCCTAGATTAAAACTGGTATGGCGAAGCACATCATAAAAACAAAATGATCAACCATTAAAAATAAAACGATGTTTCATTAATAGTGTTGCGATCACTTTTTCCCTTGCAGTCAGTGGTTATCTTGCTTGCCATGCCATCCGGCACATTGCAATGCACCTCCTTCTGACTCAGTTAAGGTGACACTCTTATGCATATCAAACGTGCAATCGATAAAATCCCCGGCGGAATGATGCTGATTCCACTATTTTTGGGGGCGCTTTGCCACACTTTTTCACCTGGCGCAGGTAAGTACTTCGGTTCTTTTACCAATGGATTAATGACCGGCACCGTCCCCATTTTAGCCGTGTGGTTCTTTTGTATGGGCGCTTCAATCAAGCTCAGCGCCACGGGAACGGTATTACGCAAGTCGGGCACGCTGGTGCTGACTAAGATTGCGGTCGCATGGATTATCGCGGCAATAGCCTCACGCGTAATGCCTGAAAATGGCGTGGAAGTCGGAATGTTTGCCGGATTATCGACGCTGGCTTTAGTGGCAGCGATGGATATGACGAATGGCGGTTTATATGCCTCCATCATGCAGCAATATGGCTCTAAGGAAGAGGCTGGGGCTTTTGTACTGATGTCCCTGGAATCTGGCCCGCTGATGACCATGGTGATCCTTGGAACGGCGGGCATTGCCTCCTTCGAGCCGCATGTTTTTGTCGGGGCGGTATTACCGTTTATTGTTGGTTTTGCGCTCGGCAACCTCGACCCTGAGTTACGAGAGTTTTTTGGCAAAGCGGTTCACACGCTGATTCCCTTCTTTGCCTTCGCGTTAGGTAATACCATTGACCTCGCGGTAATTGCACAGACTGGGCTGCTGGGGATTCTACTGGGTGTGGCGGTGATCATTATCACGGGCATTCCGCTGATCGTGGCCGACCGTCTGATTGGAGGCGGTGATGGTACAGCTGGAATTGCAGCCTCAAGCACCGCAGGTGCAGCGGTGGCGACTCCTGTATTGATTGCGGAGATGCTGCCGCAGTTTAAACCGGTCGCACCCGCCGCCACGGCATTGGTGGCAACATCGGTTATTGTGACTTCTGTATTGGTACCCATTATCACTGCAGTCTATTCACGACGCGTTAAGCGTTCTCATGTTGCCGTAGGACAACGCGCCGCAATAAAGTAAGCTTACTAATCTTTCCCCGGCCCTCTGGTCGGGGATATCTCTGGATTTTACTTTATAAATCAATCTCTCATTTGGTCTGGCCTCACTCTGGATTACGCTGATGTTGCGTTTAACGCATCACATAACTAGAGGATGAAACTATGACAGTCATTAACCAACCAACTTGCAGATTGTTCACCGAAGTCGGACAAACCACCCAGCTTGCGGCCTACTATGAAGAGGGGCGACACACCATGTGGATGATGCTGCGTGCGCAACCGCGCCCGAGTTTCAACCACGAATTAATCGAGGAGATCATGAACCTGAGCTATGCCGCACAGCGCTCTGGCCTACCGATTGATTTTTGGGTAACGGGCTCGTTAGTACCGCAGATGTTCAATGCGGGAGGTGACCTGCGCTTCTTTGTGGAGTGCATTCGCAACAACCGTCGTGAAGCGCTGCGTGCTTATGCACGTGCTTGTGTGGACTGCATCCATTCGGCGGCGCGAGGCTTCGATACGGGTGCCGTGACACTGGCAATGATCGAGGGCAGTGCGCTGGGGGGCGGATTTGAAGCGGCGCTGGCGCACCATTTCATTCTGGCACAGAACAGCGCTCGTATGGGTTTCCCAGAGATCGCCTTTAACCTGTTCCCCGGTATGGGAGGATACTCGTTGGTGGCGCGCCGTTCGGGCATGAAGTTAGCTGAAGAGTTGATTTGCGAAGGGGAGTCGCACAGTGCTGAGTGGTATGAGACGCGTGGCTTGGTCGACAAAGTCTTCCAGCCGGGTGACGCTTATCGCACCACGCGCACCTTCATCGATACCTTGCGTCCAAAGTTGAATGGCGTACGTGCCATGTTGAAGGCGCGTCAGCGCGTGCTACAGCTTTCACGTGCAGAGCTGATGGATATTACAGAAGATTGGGTGGATTACGCCTTTACACTGGAGCCTAAAGACATTGCATACATGGAACGACTGGTACAACTGCAGAACCGTCACAGCGCATCCCTGCGCAAAGCCGGATAATCGAGACCAGCGTTAAACGCGGGCAGGATGCTTAGCCAGCCAATGCCCGAGCTGTTCTGCGGGCATTGGTTTTGCATAATAATAACCCTGACGCCCATCGACACCGTTAGTCAGTACGAATTTTTCTTCGGCTTTAGTTTCAATACCTTCAGCAATCACCTGTAGCTCAAGGGCTTTAGCCACCGCAACAATGGCGCGCACCAGCGACTGCGCAACCGGTTGTTTATTGATATTACGCACAAAACTTTGATCCAGCTTAATGGCATCAATTGGCACACGAGCGAGTTGGGAAAGCGAAGAGTAACCCGTACCAAAATCATCGAGATGTACCTGAGCACCCAACTCCTGAAACTGCTTCATCAACGTCAATGCGCCAGCTTCGTTCTCAATGAGGCAACTTTCGGTCAGTTCGATATCAATCGGGCACTCCGTCAAACCCGCTTCACTCAGCGCCTGCTTCAGGTCGCTGTAAATACTTTGGTCAATCAGTTGTTTCGCCGAAACATTGACCGCCACGCGCAGGTAGATACCTTCGCTGCGCCATTTGATAATTTGTTGCAGCACATTCAACATCACCCAACGTCCGAGCGGCACAATCAGCCCAGACTCTTCCGCGTAGGAGATAAAGTCACCGGGTGGGACCAGCCCGCGCTCAGGGGAGTTCCAGCGTACCAGGGCTTCGGCGCTGCGCACTTCGCCATCACCATCCAGTTTAGGTTGGTAGTAGACCACCAGCTGTTCCAGCTCCAGTGCTTTACGCAGGTTGGTATCAAGCCAGAGATACTCGAAAACGCGCTGATTCATCTCATTGGCAAACACGCAGAATTTGCCGCGCCCATTCTCCTTGGCGTGATACATCGCGGTATCGGCATTGCGAATCAAGCTTTCTCGATCTTCGCCATGTAACGGGGCGAGGGCGATACCGATAGAGCAACCGCTGTAAACTTCAATCAGGCCGATTCTGAACGGCTGACGCAAACGCTCCAGAATACGGGAAGCCATAGCTTCCAGCGCGGCTTGGCTGGTGTGCTCTGCCAGCACCACGAATTCGTCACCGCCTAAGCGAGCCAGCGTTTGGTCTTTACCCAAACAGCTCAGAATCGCCAACGACACGGCCTGTAACAGCTGGTCGCCGAACATATGGCCGTAGGCGTCATTGACCTTCTTAAAATTGTCTAAATCGAGGTAAACGACACCGGTTTGACTACCATTGGCCAGTTCCAGTGCCAGACTAATCTGCTGATGGATGGCGTTACGGTTGGGCAAACCGGTGACGGTATCGGTGTTGGCCAGGACTCGCAGACGTTCCTGAGCGCGTCGTTCCTCGGTAATATCCGTTCCTGAACAGATGAGGAAAATTTCATTTTTCCCACTACCACTGTGAACAAACTTATTACGAAACAGAAACAGTCGCTGGCCTTTTCTGGTTTTGATCCAGCGCTCCACTTCGTACGAATTACCGTCACGAAAGAACCCGGCAATGTTGCGACGAGAGGCTTGCGCTTCTTGCTTGGTCATAAATAGCTGGAACACGTTGCGTCCAATCACTTCCTGCTCTTTCAGGCCGGTATACTCTTCGCTTAACCGATTGAAACGCTGGATGTTGCCGCGTTGATCAAGGATCACAATCACGGAATTGGCTTCAGACACAACCTGCTCAGCAAAGGACAAACCCAGCGTCAAATCTCGCGCCACCGAGGAGGTGTCACCCCATGCGGAAGAGGTGCCCGCCCAAGTGGACTGGTTGACTTTACGGCCGACGAAGTGCATCGGCACCGGCGATCCATGCATGGATAGCGTCAGGTTGATACTAGAGGTGATCACAGTCATCGCGCGTAGAAGACTGGCCTGCGCGGGGGTAAGGGGGACCGCCAGATTGGTATTGGCGTTCTCATCTTCGGCAAAATGCAGAGCATCGCTATCTGAGGTTAATCGCCAATGAGGGCTGGTTGTGCCAAACAAGGTGTATAGCAACGTTTGCCCTTGTTCATCGGTCATGGAAACTTCCTCCGGGGAAATGCTCAGCAGGCGGTATCTCATTATTTTAGCAACAGTATTCAACCTCCTGCGCTAGCACAAGATGCAAATCGAATATATTTTTGTTTTCACTAAAGAATGGCACGAAAAAGCCCCGAAAATCGGGGCTCAAAAGTCTAGCACGGACACTTGCCAAGCTTGCCTGCCTGGCTCGGAAAACGTGCTTCAAGGCAGTAGCGATGGAAGGCGCGTTCATCCATTGGCGGCTGCTCTGGATGATGTTCACGCATATGCTTCAGATAAGTTTGATAGTCGTGAACGCCAACCATTAAGCGAAAACTTTGCTGTAATCCCTGCCAGATACGTTGCCAGCGATTAAGAGTTTGCCCAGCCGCCTCGGTTGCGATCGGTAAGCAATGCTTGATATGCCAGTCACCGATGGGTTTTCTCCAGCGTAAAATGGACTCAGACATTTCGCACCTCCTTACGCAGCGAAACCTCAGACTCATGCGTGGTCGGCAGGCCACTGCGCAGCGCTCGGCGGATCACAAAGAAGGCCGCGATCAGCATGGTGACGGCCACCAGCATAAAGAAGCCGCACAGGGCCGCATTTATTTGATTGCTAAACACGATAGTTTGCATATCCGCGATGGTTTTGGCCGGGGCAATGATCACACCCTCATCAATACCCTTACGGAACTTATTGGCTTGAGCAAGAAAACCAATCGACGGCTTTTCATGGAAAATCTTCTGCCAGCCAGCGGTCATTGATGTCACGAACAGCCAGGCTGTCGGTAAAATCGTCACCCACGCGTAACGCTGTTTCTTCATTTTGAACAGTACGACAGTACCCAGAATCAGCGCCATTGAAGCCAGCATCTGGTTGCCGATACCAAACAGCGGCCAGAGGGTGTTGATGCCGCCCAGAGGATCGACCACGCCCTGATAGACAAAGAATCCCCAACCTGCCACAGCCACGGTAGTACCGGCCATGTTCCCTAACCAGGAACGGTTATTGGCCATGGAGGGGACGACAGTACCGACGAGGTCTTGCACCATAAAACGACAGGCGCGCGTACCGGCATCGACCGCTGTCAGAATGAACAGCGCTTCAAACAGAATGGCGAAGTGATACCAGAAGGCCATCATCACGCGGCTGTTAAAGACTTCGGTAATAATATGCGCCATACCCACTGCAAAGGTCGGTGCGCCACCCGCGCGTGACAGCACGGTGGTTTCACCCACATCACGCGCGATGCCGCTTAACATCTCGGGTGTGACGACAAAGCCCCAGCCGTTAATCACCTGTGAGGCGCTCTCGACGGTGGTGCAGATTAACGCGGCGGGGGCGTTCATGGCGAAGTAGACACCCGGGTCCAGTACTGACGCACAAATCAGCGCCATAATGGCCACGAAGGATTCCATCAGCATGGCACCATAGCCAATAAAGCGAATGTGGCTTTCGCGCTCAACCAGTTTCGGCGTGGTTCCGCTGGAAACCAGCGCATGGAAACCGGAGATCGCGCCACAGGCGATGGTGATAAACAGGAACGGGAACAACGCACCAGAGAATACCGGTCCACTGCCGTCGATGAATTTGGTGACAGCGGGCATCTTCAGCTCTGGCATGGCGAACAGAATGCCCACCGCCAGACCAATAATGACGCCAATTTTCAGGAAGGTAGAGAGGTAGTCGCGTGGGGCTAGCAGCAGCCATACCGGCAATGAAGAGGCAACAAATCCGTAGATGACGAGCACCCACGTCAGTTCTGTGCCCTTCAGCGTGAAGAGAGGGCCCCAGTAAGGATCGGCCGCAACATCCCCACCATAAATAATCGCCGCCATCATCAGTACAAAACCGATAATCGAGACTTCAGCAATTTTTCCGGGGCGAAGGTAACGCATATATACGCCCATAAAGAGCGCGATAGGAATCGTGGCGGCGATGGTAAACAGGCCCCACGGGCTGTTAGCCAACGCTTTTACTACTACCAACGCCAGTGCAGACAGAATGATGATCATCACGCCAAGCGCACCCAGCATGGTGACGACGCCGGCAAAAGAACCCAATTCCTGACGTGCCATTTCACCCAGTGAACGGCCGTCGCGGCGAGTCGAGATAAACAGAATAAGGAAATCCTGCACGGCACCTGCCAGCATCACACCCACCAAAATCCAGATGGTGCCGGGCAGAAAACCCATTTGCGCGGCGAGGATGGGGCCCACCAGCGGGCCAGCACCAGCGATAGCGGCGAAGTGGTGACCAAACAGCACCCATTTGTTGGTAGGAACATAGTCGAGGCCGTCATTCAGGCGCTCTGCAGGGGTACGGCGGCGATCATCCAGCTCGAAAATACGTTCAGCGATAAACAGGCTGTAGAAGCGATAGGCAATGCTGTAGCAGGCAACAGACGCAATCACCAGCCAGACGGCGTTGACGTGTTCGCCACGGCTTAGCGCCAGCATGGCAAACGCACCCGCACCAATTAACGCCACCGCTAACCAGATTAAACCGGTTTTGACGTTGTTCATGAGTTAACTCCTTGTAGAGACCGGGAAAATAAGCGATCGGATACAACAAGTTAAAAGTAATGTAATGAATTGTTAACGACAGGGATTCGGATCAGAAGTGTGAGGCAGAAGACAAATTTAACATTTGCCAGAGGGGCAGGGAGAAAATGCGGGATAACAGAGGTTATCCCGCAGGTTTTCATGCTCAGGCAGCAGGGCGTGCCACGACGCTACGGGTTTCCATGCGCACTTCGGCAAGGGTCACGTCAATAATGTCTGTGACGCGGTAGACCACTTCACCTTTAATCTGCACCGTGCCGCTCTCTTGCGAGCACACCAGCTCATCACGCACCGCGTGAATAAACGGAGCAGGGATAAAGGCAACCGCGCCATTTTCCAGCAGACGTACGCGCATACCACCGCGAGACACATCCATGATCTCCGCGCTGAACTTACGGTCGGTGCCCGCAAACGGCGCGAGGAAACGCGCATACAGCCAGTCGCCGACGTCACGCTCAGCCATGCGGTTCAGGCGACGGCGCTCACTCATGATGGTGGTGACGTCGTCATTTGGACGCACGATGCTATCGCCACGCACAATCGCTTTCAGCAGACGATGGTTGATCATGTCGCCGAACTTACGAATAGGCGAAGTCCAGGTGGCGTAAGCGTCGAGGCCAAGACCAAAGTGGGGGCCCGGCTCGGTGCCGACTTCAGCGAAACTCTGGAAGCGGCGGATGCGGCTGTCAAGGTACTGGGTCGGTTGCGCATCAAGCTCACGACGCAACTGACGGAAACCTTCCAGCGTGGTAATCGCCTGCGGGTCAACCGTAATACCGTGTCCGGCCAGCACGCCAGCGGCTTGCTCAGCGTTCGCCAGGTCAAAACCGCTGTGCAGGTTGTAGATACCGAAGCCCAGCTTTTCCTGCAGCACTTTTGCCGCACAGATGTTAGCCAGAATCATCGATTCTTCAACGATACGGTTGGCGATACGACGCGGCTCAGCCACGATATCCAGCACTTCGCCTTTTTCACCGAGAACGAAGCGGTAGTCAGGGCGATCTTTAAACACTAATGCATGGGTTTGACGCCATTCGCTGCGTGCCAGACACAGGCGATGAAGTAGACGAATCTGCTCGGCGATCGCATCGTTTTCTGGCTGCCAGCTGCCGCTGTTTTCCAACCAGTCTGACACATCGTCATAGGCCAGCTTGGCTTTGGATTCGATCCAGGCTGCGAAGAAGTGAACTTCGCCGGTCACGCTGCCATCTGGCGTCAGTGTGACGCGGCAAGCCAGCGCCGGACGGCGCACATGAGGGCGCAGAGAACAGACATTATCGGACAGCTCACGCGGCAGCATCGGGATATTGAAGCCCGGCAGATAGTTGGTGAAGGCACGTTTCGACGCCAACTTATCCAGCTCACTGCCTTCCGCGACGTAAGCGGTAGGATCAGCAATCGCAATCGTCAGTGACAAGTTGCCGTCAGCTTTTGCTTCGACATACAACGCGTCATCCATGTCTTCCGTGCTGGCACTGTCGATGGTCACAAAGTTGAGAGCCATCAGATCTTCGCGCTGCAGGTGTTCGTCCAGCATCTCGCCGAAGCCTACTTCTGGCGCTTCGCGTTCCAGATTATGGCGTGACAGCGTGACCCACCAAGGCGCGAGGTGATCGTCCGCGGTGACAATAAATTCGGTGAGTTCAGCATAGAAGCCACGATCGCCTTTCAGCGGATGGCGACGCATCTCTGCGACGGCCCAGTCGCCGTTCTGGAAATCATGCGACACATCACGCGCCGCACGGCACTGGATGGCATCTTTCAGCAGAGGATGATCCGGCACAATCGACAGACGGTCGTCTTTTTTTTGTACCCGGCCAACAAAGCGGGTCAGGAAGGGCTCAATCAGGGTTTCCGGCTCGGCGCTCTCGCGATCTTTATCAGTGTGGATCACCGCTGAAATGCGGTCACCGTGCATCACTTTTTTCATCTGCGGAGGGGGAATGAAGTAGCTTTTTTGGGCATCGACTTCAAGGAAGCCAAAGCCTTTTTCCGTGCCTTTCACAACACCTTCGGCGCGCGGAGTTTGCGCGTGAAGCTTCTCTTTCAGCTGCGCGAGCAGCGGGTTATCCTGGAACATAATATATTTAGTTTCGTGGCCTAAGAGCGGTGGACAGTTTTACGCGAATCAGGGGCGCGCGGCAAGGCCAAAACAGGCGAAAAAGCCGCATTACGCGGCTTTTTACCTTCTGATAGCGCTGATGGCTCAGGCGATACGCTGCGTAGGTGCAGCGGCCGTTAATGCCAGTTTCACCGGCACCGATTTCGAGGTGGGGGTGCCACTCCCGTCACCGTAACTGGAGAGCGGCACCAGCGGGTTGGTTTCCGGATAATAGGCCGCGAGATTACCGCGCGGAATATTATAGGGCACCAGCTTGAAGCCACTGACACGGCGCGTCCGTCCGTCATTCCACAGGGTTTCAATATCCACCAACTGACCTTCGCTAAAGCCGAGCGAGGCCATATCATCAGGATGGATAAACACCACCTCGCGCTGACCATAAACGCCGCGATAGCGGTCATCGAGGCCGTAAATCGTGGTGTTGTACTGGTCATGTGAACGCAGAGTTTGCAGCGTGAACGGCACTTCGACGTCGCTGCCCAACTGCGGGAAAAGTGAGGTCGGCAATGCCGCAGCACTAAATTCGGCCAGTTTGCTTGGGGTGTTAAAACGCCATTCAGCCGCTGCGCTACCGAGATAGAATCCGCCTGGGATATCGCATTTGTTGTTGAAATCGGCGAAACCGGGAATGGTGGCACCGATATGATCACGAATGATATTGTAATCGTCCGCCATACCCAGCCAGTCAATCTTGTCGCTACCGAGAGTAGCATGCGCGATACCCGCCACAATCGCGGTTTCAGAGCGTTGCGTATCTGCCAGCGGTACACCCACACCTTCTGATGCGTGTACCATGCTGAAGGAGTCTTCAACGGTGATGAACTGGTTGCCGCTCGCCTGGCGATCGCGTTCGGTACGGCCCAAGGTTGGCAGAATCAATCCTTCGTGACCTGGCACCAAATGGCTGCGGTTCAGTTTGGTGCTGATATGCACTGTTAAACCGCAGTGCTGCAAGGCTTCTTCAGTAACCGGTGAGTCCGGCGCAGCCGCTGCCAGATTACCCCCGAGGGTAATCAGTACCTTGACTTCATCACGCAGCATGGCACCCAGTGCTTCAACGGTGTTGTGGCCGTGTTCACGCGGCGGCTCGAAATCGAAATGCACGCCTAGCGCATCAAGGAACGGCTTGTTGGGTTTCTCATCGATCCCCATGGTGCGGTTGCCCTGCACGTTACTGTGGCCGCGCACTGGGCACAAACCGGCTCCTTTTTTACCTAACTGGCCAAACAGCAGCTGCAGGTTGGTAATTTCGCGCACGGTATCCACGGAGTGCTTGTGTTGAGTGATACCCATTGCCCAGGTGATGATCACGCGTTCTGAGCTTTGGTAGATCGCAGCAGCTTCACGGATTTGCGCTTCGCTCAAACCAGATTGACGCACGATGTCATCCCAACGGGTGTTATCGACGGCCTCAAGATAGCTTTCAATACCTTGGGTGTTGGCATCAATAAAGGCCTGATCGAAAATGCCCGGTTCACCCGCAGCCAGACGTTCACGCTGAACTTCCAGCAAGGTTTTCACCATGCCGCGCACGGCCGCCATATCACCGCCCAGATTGGGTTGGTAATAGGTAGAACTAATCGTGCCCGCCATTGAAGTGACCACTTCCAGCGGTTTTTGTGGATCGGCGAAACGTTCGAGGCCGCGCTCACGCAAGGTATTAAAGGTGACGATTTTCGCGCCGTGGTCGGCGGCATGGCGTAGGCTGTGCAGCATACGCGGATGGTTAGTGCCCGGGTTCTGGCCAAAGACAAAAATCGCATCTGCATGATCGAAATCGTCCAGACGAATGGTGCCTTTGCCGACGCCGATGCTGCGCTTAAGACCGGTACCGCTGGCTTCGTGACACATGTTGGAGCAGTCAGGGAAGTTGTTGGTGCCCATCACGCGGCCGAACAGTTGATAGAGCCACGAGGCTTCATTGCTGGCGCGACCTGAGGTGTAAAGTTCCATCTGGTCTGGATGGTCCATCGCTTGCAGATGTTTGGCGATCAGGGCTAACGCATCGTCCCAGCTGATCGGCTCATAATGGTCGGTTTCGCTGTTGTAACGCATCGGATGCGTCAGGCGGCCCTGATACTCAAGGAAATAGTCGCTTTGCTGATACAGGGTACTCACGCTGTGTTGGGCGAAGAACGCCGGTTCAACGACACGACGCGTGGCTTCCCAGGTCACGGCTTTTGCGCCGTTCTCACAGAAACTAAACGTGCTTTTGTTGTCGTCTCCCCATGCACAACCTGGGCAGTCAAAGCCGCGTGCTTTGTTCATGCGCATTAGATTACGCATGTTTTTCAGTGCAGCTTTACTATCAAGGACAAAACGGGTGGTAGCTTCCAAAGAACCCCAGCCGCCAGCAGCGGCACGGTAGGGCTGAATTTTACGTTTAAATTTCATAGTCGTTGCAGGCTTATTGTTTATGAATTGTTATCAGAATATGACTTCTGTTGGAGGAAAGTGTGCGACTGACAGCAAAAGTTGTCTAATTGAATGGTTTAATGGTGCGATAGACAGCGTTTATCGCTCAGAAGGGCGCTGAAGCGTGACGCAGTTCAAATTTTTCTGGCTGATTGACCGCCCAAAGACGTGCGATGCCGATAACTGACTAATAATTGCTCTTTCTATTACGGAAAGGGCGCACCTCCATGAAGAACCTGGCCAGCCAAATTCATGCCTTCGGTAAAGCCTTAATGATGCCGATCTCTGTTATCGCTGCCGCCGGGATATTTCTCGGGCTGGCAGCGGCGATGCAAAACCCTGCGGTCACCGGCGATGCCTTTGCCAATTTGCAGGTACCGCAGCTCATCATCGGTTTTATCCGCAAAGTGGCGGCCGCGTTGTTTGCCAATCTGCCGGTTTTCTTTGCGGTCGCCAGTGCGATTGGTTTAGCGAAAGCAGAAAAGCCGACTGCTGCATTTGCTGCCGTGATTGGCTATATCTCGATGAACGTGGGCATCAACGCCACGCTGGCCGCGAAAGGACTCACCGCGCTAACCACCACGCCCTCTGCTTTGCAGCAGGCGGGTATGGATCAAACCACCGCAATGATGACCTCAGCCGAGTACATCAATATGCTGGGGATCTTTACCTACAATATGAGCGTGTTAGGCGGGGTGATTGCGGGATTGATCACTGTTGCGCTGCATAACCGCTTTTATACCCAGCAACTGCCAACGGCGATCAGCTTCTTCGGTGGACGCCGCTTCGTGCCGATCGTCACCATCGTCGTCTTGCCGCTGATTGGTGTGCTGCTAGCGTTGATTTGGCCCACCATTGGCCAAGGCATTGCGTGGGTGGGGCAGATGATTGGGAAAAGTGGGCAATATGGTGCATTTCTCTTAGGCACCGGTGAACGTCTGCTGATACCCACCGGTTTACATCATATCCTCAA
>Ga0157363_1004208_pt1 | contig 13216 bp, 9 predicted proteins | sample AttsexASBM1_FD_111477 | JGI IMG/M metagenome (GOLD analysis project Ga0157363, IMG submission 111477) | Fungus gardens microbial communities from leaf cutter ant in Ribeirão Preto, State of São Paulo, Brazil - Atta sexdens ASBM1 | ecosystem: Host-associated > Fungi > Mycelium > Unclassified ...
CCTCGACATAATATATTTGCTAATCTGCGATATAAACGTTCGGTGAATTTACTCATGACACGCGAATTTCAGCGAAATTATGTCCGAGCGAAATTATGATCTCACTACGCGAACATGTCGAGACTATTGTTAAGATGCGACAATTTACGGAATCTTAAATCAGAATATAAAATATCAGGAGAATGTGCATTCGTTTCACAATCAATCGATATTTGCGTTGTCATTAAAGGAAATAGAAAAATTATAGGAATGCATGTTTGATAAGTACCATCCTCGAAGAACGACATTCCTCTCTTTCCACGAAGTTCGTTCCGGGTTCAATTATTTTGTAATATATTCGAGTTTGCTTTTCATTAATTTAACCCTTTTCAGTACAATCGTGAAGCTACCTTTGATAGAACTTACTCTAATTGACTCATTAATATTCTGATAAACGTGACATTAATTTCGTACATATAAAACATGGAGATAGTACGCGAAAAGATACGGAAAGGAATGCAAGGAAAGGGAGACTCTTGAGAGAAGAGAGTATACTATTAAATTCATAAAAAAAATTATATCCAAATTATACCCAATTTGAGTTATTTTTAATAATTTCTTAATCGGCACTGCTCCTACTTAATATTATATATTGTTAATTTAACTAAAACAGTAGAGTTAAACAATTTAACTCAAGGAAATGAATTAAATTTGACTCAAATTTTTTTAAGATAAATTGTTTAACTCTATTCCCAAACAACACAAAGTTTAAAATTGTAACATAAGACTTCTTTAAATCGTTTTATAACATCTTATAACTTTTAGACACGTTTTGTTATCTGGATTGTTTTAGTCAAATTATTTATTATTTACTAAATGTATATATGTTAATACGGATGTATGTTGTTTATTTTAAAACTAACTACAAAAATAGATAGATTTACATTTTTTTTACATACATGAAAATTAAAAATAACATAATGTTATTTAACTTAAAAGATTAGATTGCTATTGCTTCTTTGATATCTAACAGTATAGGCGATCAACGTTGCAATCAACAATGATTTACTTATCCTTGTACATACTCGAGTATCCTCCGTGCTAATCCCCATTTTCGATGAGTCCAACCACGAGTCCTCCTTTCTCATTGCCTCTTCTTCTTCAACCTTCGAGTAATGCTTGATTTATTGTCGACCTCGCCTTCTCTATCTTTCGACTTAGTACCGCAAAACAATTTTCTTCCCTGTATCTCCCTGTTTTTCCTCGTCTATCTCTCTTTCCGCTTCTCTTACTAAAGCGGCCGACAGGTGACAGGTTCTCATCTAATACAATTACGAAGAATCGCGGTTATTTACGAGATATCGGACGTCATTGACGTAGGAGAGGAAGGACGATGATTCGAGAGGCTTCAGGCGACTAGGCGGCCCTGACCATCCGACATGATTGAGAGCGCATAATGTGAGGTGTTGAGGCAGGTTGAGAATCAGCGTTAATAATCGAGCGTGGGTGCGAATTAAGTGACGGTCCCCGTAGAGGACGATGCGCTGATGACCTCCATTGCTTCGGGAACAAATGTACGAGTTCACCTTTCACAATTAACTTCCCGATCTTAGAAATTGATGCAGAATTTTCCTTGTCTCAAAAAAGTACATAGCACATATCCTTAATATGGTTCGTCAATGGCTTAAACATACAAAAATCTTAATTTATAGATTATTAAATTATTAAAAAAAAATTCTATCAACGAAATTGAAATTTTTGTTGTTTTCACATGGAAAAAATAATACTGTGTTATAATATCAGTTGAAGCAGTTTAATTGAAAATGTTGATTCGAAAACAGTAATAATGAAATAAATACGCTATGCTCTCATTTAAAAATGTTAAATATTTCATTAATACTATCATTGAATTAACAAGATTATTTTCAATTAGACCGCTATATTGGCTAATATATAATTTTAATTAATAATATAATTTTTCCATGTATACTTTATGTTCATCCTTTGCTAATAGATTCAGACTTACAGTTCAAACTTATTGTTAGTTCGAGGCCTGCAATTTACAAGTTATTTTATTTTAACGCGGTTGTCAATAGCATTAAGAGTCATATAGAATGCCACCCATCACGAAAACACTTAATTAAAATGCGCGCGCGTTCCGTGTTTAAAGCAGGCGAACATGATGTCTCGTGGCCCGGACAATCAGCCTGTGTGGTGATTACGCGTACATACTCTCGCATTTTCTATCGCCCATGTGCAACGCATTATTCAAGTCATCGTCGTCGTTTGTCTCGTGTTGAATGCATTTATTCTGAAGGAGCTGCATGCCGATGGATTATGTAAATTCACGACCACATCGCTGGCTTTCCATTGCCACTTTATTTCAATCAAAATGCATTAAAACTGTTACTTAAAATAAAGTATGTAAATAGATACATTTAAATTAAAGAGAGATTTTATTATTAAAAGGAAATCTGCCCTGCGAATATAGATTTACTGGTAATTATCGTAGACATTGCATCGATAATTGCGATACACAAATTACAATATAAATAATGAATTCCATTCTTATTTGCTGGAGATATTATATTACTGCGATATTATTCACACGAGCAATTGAGTATTCCTTCAATAATTTGCGGATTATCCGTTCAATTATCGAGAAATTCACTTTTTTGCCGAACAACAAAGAAGCCTCGTTTATCAGTCGTGTCGCTATCATTCCAATGCACGCACATCTAGAAAATGCGCTTCCGCCGCGCAACATTAATGCTTGGTTCATTTACATCGGCCGCTGTTAATTGGTATCGGATCTCAATTAGGGCAGATTACGCGGCCTTTTTTCACCTGTTACTGCGAGCGAGAATGCTCGCAGCTCATTGCGATAAGGCACTTATGATTACCGCTAGCACACCGCCTGTTATTACTTTCTCTCTCTCTCTCTCTCTCTCTCTCTCTCTCTCTCTCTCTCCCCCCCTCTTTCTCTCTGTCTCTTCACTCACCTTTTATTTTCGAACCGCCTTTTCACTTCTGCTTCCTTTTTCCCAGATTCAATTTATCGGGTCTTAAGATAGCAGGAGTATTAGCGGTGGTGGCTGCTTGCAGAAAGTATCTTTTTTTGCCATCGCAAACGGTCTCACACTTGTTGGATTCCTCTTCGCGAAAGAAAGAATCACTGCACCATAATTCATGCGATGTTAACAGAGAATTAGCATAGCCATCTCAGTGACCGGTTACGTATGTGCACAGAATGTTTCGTTCTTAATTTTGAAATCATGTCTGTTGCAACGTATAATAAGGTAACTTTACCCACTATGACTTACCTAAGCGTTGCGATTTTTGCTGAATCTAATATTGAAACTGACGGTTACATATAAAACACATATTTTTAACATTAATTGAAAATGTGGGACTTTTCAATATTTACTTAAACTTATATAAGACTATCCATTGTATAATAACTATCTACAAACAGCATGTAGATCATATTGAATACTAGATCATATTGGCAGTTTAGGTATAAAAAGTATATTGTATATAAGAAATTTCTTTTTTAATTTCAAACGTTATTAAATGAAAATCATAAATATTTTCTAGATAGATATGATTATCTTGATATATAATTTCTTTTCAGATTTTTTTTAAAGCTACAACCTCGAAATTGAACTAAAATAACCTGCATGCGTGCTCACTCGGCCATGCCGGCTTGAGATCAGCTTGAACCGTGACGCGATCGACCGACCCTGTTTCGTTTCTTCTAAAGAACGATCTGATAATAGCACCTGCATATCAGTGATGGAACGCCTACGCAGATTCTTTTGCTTGGTAACGGTGAATCAGTTAGATCGGTGTATTTCCTTGGAATTACAAGATGCAGTTTGAGGATAAATACCGGAGAATTGTGAGGTTTCCCTCATCAGAGATACACTACTAGATAACTAACACACAATACTATTCTATCAATTTATTTATAGTCGTTTACAAATGTTAACTCAATCTGTTTCTGAAAATAATTTTTCCAAGCTTTCCAAAATCGATGAATTGATAAAAAGACGAAATTTAAACATTCTTACAGTCCTCTATTTGTTTTATTCAGAAATGAGATCAACGCTATTTAAGCAAAGCAAAACTTTAACCGAATGAGTAAAAAAATATCAGAGAAAGAAAAATTCCACCTGTGTCTCCGAGCTAATCTCGGGACCGAATCAGATTTCAGAATGAGTTAGAGAGAGACTCAGGAGAGACACAGACATCCGCGAAAAGAAGATTTCGAGGAAGTACATTTCGACCTTCCCGTGGTGCCGGTCGTTATCGCGCACTGAGCATTGTGTGCCGCAATCCTACCGTAGACTAGTTCCTTCTTATCGAGGATCTACCACCACCTGCAAGAGATCGAGAGCGGTAATCGTCTCACGGTAGTTCCCCGGAGCAGTGTGTCCCGTTCTGTCTCTGCTTCCATGTCGCTGCACCCCGTCGCTCTTTTCCTGACGGGGGAAACGGGACGTGCGGTACCACGGAGATCACGGACCGGTACCGCCTTTGGCGCAAGCACGCATAATGAGAGTGATATAATAACGATGCACACCAGCGGCACGGTACTCGACGACACAACTCATCTCGACAAAAGGATACCGCTCTCGTGCCGCTCTTGTGGAAACTGTGGAGAATAGGAGGTCGAGGAACGGACTGTGTGGCAGCAGAGAGTACACCGACACGACGCAGATGAGCGCGTCTTCGTTGCGTCTTCGGGAACGTGGCGGGATGGGATGAAGCGGATTGTATCCGTCGCGCGCAAGAGGAACGATGTAACCAGTCGGGTTAATTAAGAGGATCCAACCTTGACGGACGTAGCCATTGTGAACGCGCTCCGTCTTATCCCACCTCATCCCCCTTACACCTCTGCCTCCTCCTCCTCCTTCTCCATCCCTCAGCGTGTGATGCGTACCTAAACGCGTCCACATATGTACACGTCCACGGGACACCGTCGTACTTCGTCCTTGTCGTGCACCATTTATGGAGGACATCTTACGGGCCTGCTTCGCCATTGAAGAGCGACCAACGATCGGATGTAATCCTCTGCTTATCCTTGCCCCTTCGTAAAAGAGTATTTATCGTAAAAGAGTATTTATTATACAGATTTGTTGGAAGTATGCACTATTAAATAGCAAAGAGCAATAGTAAGTTCCTTGAATGAAATAATATTTTGTTATTTTTAATTATGTCAAAATGTAAATCAATTCAGTTCTCTGTAGTTAATTTCAAAGTAAACAACGTTTATATTAACGTATGCACTTAGTAAATAATTAAATCGAATTTCAGTTTAAATTTAATACATTTTTTAAATTAAATTATTTAACTCTGTTGTTTTAGTCAAATTAACGACATATTGAGTAGAAGTGAGTAGGAGGACCTATAGAGATAATTAAAAATAGTTTCAATTAGGTATAATATATTTGATGTTATATGAAAAGCGAAATTGCAATAATTCACAACTGATGAATAATTGAAACTCCTTTGTTCGTCTTTGTTTGTGGCGAAACACGCATTTACTTCATTATTAAATATCCTTAAAGAAAATGAAGACATCATATCGCGTGATCTGAACAGCCGCCCGAGGCACAACGTATAAATGTACGAAATGGAACTCTAGCAAAAGCGCGCTGTCTTTTGTCTGTGTAGTTTTCTGAAAACGAGATTTTGCGTATTGAGATAACAATGTCGTAAAACGCGTCGCTTTCTCGCACACCGTTTACGCGGTGCCATTATCTTTTCGCTGTTGCAAGGACGAATAAACCGTGCACAGCTAATAGCGCATTACACATCCCGCGTGCAAAAGGTGGTTCGACGCGAAGATATAAAATCAAGGGGGCGTCTCGGTGACAATTAACAGACCTGCTCGACCACAAATCACCAGGCGGCGGATCTACCTCTAATCACAACCGCGAGATTCTTGTCCTTTCTTGCGCCGTTTGTGGCTGACGCGTCTCTCTCTCTCTGTCTCTCTCTCTCTCTCTCTCTCTCTCTCTCTCGCTCCCTCCCTCGCTCGCTCCCTCCCTCCCCTCCTCCCCACTCTCTTTTTCTCTCTCTCTTTCAGATGCTGCCATCGGATCGATTGGAAACTGCAAGATGCGAAAAAACGCGGAAAAATGATCAAATTCATGAAATTACCAATAGTTTCCTAAAGATCCTTAAATACGAGATTGAATACCATTTAGACAACTTCTAATTGGTCCGCTATAGGCCTCTTCAGGACCACAAGATCGCTAACTGTCCTAGAGATCCTCAAGTAAACAGAGATTGAATACTGTTTAGACAATCATTTGGTCCGTGATTTTTTAGGACTTACTTACTTAAGAATCTTCTACTAAGATAGGACTTTCATAAAATAGAATGAAATAGATGCACAAAATAAAAGATTTTAATTAAGATACGTAGATATTTTATTCTATTATATATAATCTATCTCATTCTATCTTAAGCAAATCTTTGAAAAATATGGCGGATCAAACGAATGGAGGGTGTTCAATGTTTTATTTGAGAGTCTCTACTGCACACTTCCGACCTACTTTCGCCATTCCAATGTCGCGTTTCCCGTTGTCAGCGCGTTATGGCGATTGCGAAGATGTAAATTTCAATTTTCAGATTACCTCGTAAATAGCTCGTTACGTATGAGGAAGTGTACGCCATATAAACGAACGGACAAGGTGAAAATGGCCGTCTCGACCTCGAAGCAGATAATTGAGATAGCATACTGCACGCATTCTCACGCCTTGGTGCAACTTTATGTTCATCCGCGTCAAGCTTCTAATTTTATTAGGCAACAAAATCTGTCAGTGTTAGGAAGTGATAGTTTCGTAATGTAAATCACTAAAAAGTAGTTCGATGAAAAAAGCCGTCTCTTAGCCGGATGTGTGAATTATCCTTTCTTATAGCGAATTCGGTCACTTGTATTATACAAATTAATACGTATAAAAATTGCTATATGTGAAATTAACAAAGGTAAATGTAAACGCATGTAAATATTTTTTTTAATTAATTAAATACCCAATAATGATTGTCATGTTATATATTTAACAGAATATACATATATTATTTCATTGTTAAAGTTGATATTATGCCACTGTTATCCAAGTTATATTATACCACTACAATTAGATACTTTATGTAAGACAGCCTTTTAATGTGCATTAATCTAATGTAATGCAAAACGATTCACCATTAAATTCAAGCGGATTCAATTAGATAAATAATGATCGTATATCATTCCAACAAGTTCAATCGACAACAAACTTGCAGGAAATACAAAACAAATTGGAAAAAATGGACTTTCCTGCATGATGTTCAATAGTAAACGAGCTCCCGCTTTGGTGATTCTATTATAGCATGACAAATTAAATTAATCGAGCGCTGATTCTTAATGGATTATTATCGTTGAACGATCGATATCATTCTATCTAGATAAGAAAGAACTTCGCGGGTAGGCGACCTGACGATGGAAATGGATGGCCGGGCATTTAATAACCGATAATTTATTAATACTGTGCGTTCAACATTAGTTCGTCGAGTAAATCAAGGCATCCTTTTATAGCATGCATTTATTACCGGGCAGGTTGCATTCGCTCATATATCTCCGTGAGTTCTGGACCGTGACAAAGAGGGAAGGTATGATACACTCGGAAAAGCGAAAGGGACAAACAGATTCTACAGAGTGAAGGGGGGCAAGTGAGGACGTTGTCCAGCGACTGTCCAAAGGCTTCTTCTCCGCTACGTTTCAGGTCCCGCACTATCGCGCACTGCATACATTGTTAGCCGGGTTTACGAGGCACGTTTTAAGTCCTTTATGCTTGCGTTTACGCTCCTTATGTCTTTACATTTACGATCGTTACGAATGCCCCTCGCGACCTTCCTCGCGACAACTTCACGACGTCCTCCTCCACCGAGACATTGGGATCAACGGGCTTCATCCAGGGTTAAGGTAAAATCCTTCTTCTCTCTCCTTTCACATGAATTCCACTCTGTCTCTAAATCCTCGTTATCCTCGGGCGGACCACCTTGGAAATTTATCGTCCTGTGTCGACGACATCGCAGATCCCGGCCGAGCTTGGAAGCCTAATGACCTCTCGCGCGATGTGGAGTATGTGGATATTTCTCGTGGAAAGGATCGATCTCTCCCGCGTGTCTCCGGGAACGTTGTCCTGTTTCCCGCGGTGTCATGAAATCTGCGGGATCCATCAATCACGAATGTTTGAAGGACGCACTTAGGCATTTAATGGAGTTTCATGAGAACACCTGCTGCGTACGCGGCGGTCTTTCGTGGCCACATTCCGTATGCATTTCGCGGAAAAGCATGCAACGAGAAAATATCGTCGTTCGATCTAGGAAAGAGAAATTGCGTTGCGTGAGAAATTACGAATTTCAGTAGTAGTAATATCAATCAATGTACGATAGACTATTAAAAAACAAGAGATCGGTTAAAAATTGAAGCAACGTTGAAAAAAATTTTTGACTGAAAATGGACGAATTAGAATTTTCTGATTTTTATTAGAATTCTAATTGAGCACGGAAAAAAATGTTTGGTTAAATTAACTGAAATTGTGGAAAATGAACGATCCAGAATTCTAGTTAAGTTTACTAGATTTCTGATTAAATTTACTTCACTTTAGTTATTTCAAACAGAATTCTGGTAGATTAAGAATTGGTTATTTCAACTAGAATTCTGATAGATTTTAAAATTGATTATTTCACCAGTATTCTGATAGATTTAATAAAAAAATCTAGTAAATTTGATGAACTAGACTTCTGGATTCATTTTCCATCACAATTTCAATTAATTCAACCAAATATGTTTTTTCTGTTAGATAATCAGAATTTTGGCTAATACAATATTTCTGATAAAATCTACTGGAATTCCTATTTTTACCAGAATAATTATATCAATCAAAATTCTAATTATCTCAACTAGATTCTAGTAGATTAAATTAGAAAATTCTGATTCGTCCATCTTCCACTATTTAATTCAACCATTTTTCTCAGTGAGAAAATTAATAATTTTAATATGACATAAAAGTTTGTAATAAATTGTCGGGGACATATAATGATTATTCTTGCAAAGTGCAAGGAGCGTCTTACCGAATGTGACAGGTGGTCGCCGCGATCATCGCGCGCGTACGGCACAACGCATTTTATCGGCAGACGGTGGTCAAGGAAGAGGAAACCTAATTGAGTGTCCTCGCCCTGGGTGTCCGATGTTGTCCGGCGTTGTCGCCGCTACCTGAGGGTGTGGGCGTCCTGATATGAGTTACGAGTCTGTCGTATTACACGTCGAGGACTACGGCGCGGCCACGGTGGTCCACCCGTCCCGAGATTACGGACCATTTATACAGCGAGCGAGACAACGAACGCGGGGATATACCGGTGGCACCCGCTGCCACTTTACCTACTTTGTTGTACGTCCGATTGGAGTATTATCAGGATTCGAGGCGCGTGACAATGAATATACCATACGTTGTCTGACACGGTGTTTTATTGTAATCGCACGTCATTAATGTCATTAGACGTTCTTGCTGTCGCAATTTCTAATCTGAGCCAAGATTAATCAGACATCAGAAACGAGGCTAATCTTGTGATGTCATGTCGATGAAATTATCGGAATCATATGAAAGAACAATTTCCATTATATTGTACTGAAAGGCCCGGGGCACAGACTTTTGCATAACAAATAATACATAAAGCATAAAAGAATTGACCAATAGGAGTCTTTTCTTTCCATGCAATGAAGAACTCTGATGATTGATTGATTCTCTTATGCTTTATGTATTATACGCAAAAGTCTGTTCAGACTTAAAAAATTTTTACGTTAATTGAATCGGATCGGAACAATCTTAATTTTAATTTACGTCATACGTGATGCTTTATCTTTTTTATTTTTACATTAAGGGGATTCTAAAGTTATCAAACGTTATAAGACAGAGTTATCGACATTATATATTAGAAAGTTTTCAAAGAATTGATTGTACATATTGAAAAAAGTCTTTTACATAATCAAGATGTATGGTAAAAGATGCGGTCATTTTAACGAGACAAATTAAAAATTGCAGTAACGCTAAATTTATTAATAATTTTTTTATTTATCTAATTACCGTTTCACACCTTTTTTAAAAGTATTTTAATTGTGTAAAGGATTTTGCAATCTGTACAATCAATTTGGATAATTTTCTATAACCTATAATATCGATAATTCCCTTTAGGATTCCTTCAACGATAATAATATTCTTACAAATTTTAATTTAAATAAAGATAAATATTTAAATATTTTTTAAGAAAATAATTTATTGACCGCGAAATATATGTAGAATGATGAAGCTAAGCCGGTGGTCACACACCCACGACGATATTACGGACATTAAGGACTATTACAATGGGACAAGTATGATCAAGAAGAGCTATAATGAGCAGAACCAATATTAATCGGTGTGGCCACCATGCTGATCGGCAAAGAAATTGGCGAACGAGCAGAAAGAGTGAGAGAGAGATGGGTAATTGCCGTTATGATATCATCTAAATGCTCTCATGACTGTCTATAATGAAGACGCACACCGGAGTGTTCAGAACACATACGTACGAGAACGAAAGAACGAGCGTAAGCGTACGCCCACGCAAGCGTATACACGCAAGTGATTCGCCGAATACTTCCGCGCGTATACTCGCATCGTCCCTCACCTCGTGAATCCTTTCAGACGCGGGCTTCTCCTCGCCTCAGTGCCTAAGCAGTGCTATCGACGAGATATGAGGCGTGTCTAATTACGCGATCGGTGCACGTCCAATCAAACTGCCTTCCTGTCGGCGATCGCCGTCGCCATTATCGCGATCGAACCGAGTGCGTCGGGAATCGTCTCACCCTTTTCCGTCGACATGCTCGCCGCCGGGACTCTCCAAGGCAAATTTCACGGACCGCGTCGCCTGGTGCTTTGACCTCCGATTGATCAGCCGATCTCCGACGTTACTTCACGTTCTTCATGAGAAAATTCAATGCAACATGTAATGTTAAAGAAGAATATATATATATATACGTCACTCACATTTGTTAGGATAAGAAGAAAATAATGTTGCACAAAATGATTCGGGAGGAAAATTCATTCCAAATTCGTTTGCAACTCATAAGATATATTATGTAAATAATATGCCTGAATGTTATCGACTGATTATACTGCCTTGACAAAAAAAAAACCACTTACTGGTAATATGTAATTAATATGAGAGTAAGTGAGTTTCTGCCGAAGTGCCTGCGGTTCAATGATGTATTTCGAAAACGAGCATAAAAAGGTGTCCGAAGTAAAAACTATGGGCAATAAAGCAGCAGCGGTACTTTCACGAGTTATATGACGGCACGGACAATCGGCGGACAGCATAGAAACTGAGCTCGCCGTCGAGGGTCAGCGATTTTAATAAGAGAGATCCTTGGAACGCAATTGCGATTTCTGTCCCTCGCATTTCTTGCTGGAACACGAGCGCGATTAACATTACTGCTGGAATAACGATTAGAACCTCGCCTCGATTGACGCCGAATGGAGTCTCATTAAGTCAGTTTCAATCGGCGGATACCGGTGTTTGCCCGTGCCTGACCTCTCGACTTAAGTTCTCCACGATTCAAACTCGTTTTCCGATAAGATCATCGGATGGCGTTATATTCGAGGAATAGGGCGCGACATAATTATTGAAAATCTTTCTGCCAACGGGTAATTTCTGATTAGATGTGGTTTGCTAACATTTTCTATTTAAATATAATTATTGGTTCCTAGTAAACACCAGAGCTAACAGTAATATTACACCAATGTTATAATTTCTTATTCAGCAATGTAACTATATACAACATGGGTTATATTACATTTATATTGTTGAGTGGAAAATTACAATATTGATGCAATGTTATTATTTATTGGGTCGCACCCTAAAACATTTATTAATAATCTTAAAATTACGGCACATATATTTAATGACGAGCTTTGTAATTGCAATCATAGATATTCTTTAAAAATTCACATCGATTAGCATTTAATGATCCAATTTGATCATTAAAGACTTCTTTCCCTACTTGTTGTGCAATCATATTTACATAGCAAGTCTTAAAAATTCCTTTAACATATATTCTATATCGAAAGCCTCATCACCTTACTTGTACACATATAACTGATTTTTCAATGACAGGAAGAGTATTCACCGCACGTAGTGGTAGCGCGGGAAAGTAAACTTAACGGGGTGTAATTTAGCGTGATATCTTTACGCATGATAGCTACTAGTAATTGCCGTTTTTACACGCAATCAGAGCATGAATTTATTGGTCGCATACGGGCAGTTCGATTAGTCGCACTGTCGATTCGCGCGGAGAAGCGGACGAATCGAACTTATTAGCTGGATGCCGCTAATTAGAATCGTTGTAATGTCCGCGACGATCAATGGTCGGGAATCCTGTACTAATTTGTCATCTGTGCGCGAGTCCACAATTTTGCTTGTAAAATTTTAAAGATCGCCGTAAAGTTATGTCACTAATTTATGTATATGCCCTGAAGGAAAACTTGGGTGAACGCAATGATATGTTAATGCGGCTAATGAAATGCTTCGAGCTATAGAAAAATGTGAATTAATATACTCGTCCAGTAGAAGAAATTATTTTTCTAAAGAGGGTTGCGTATACTATATTTCCTCGAGAAGCAGCACATTTTAAATTATATGTATCTACATCCCAATACTATATATTGTTCCGGCGTTCCCTTATATAAAAGTGACACAACTAAAAAAATTAAGTTTTTCAGAAAAGGGAAAAATTTAACTATTTTTTAACTTGAAAATTATTGATGAATCAAATGATGTCGATGAAGAGAATATATTCTTAACACGATTAAATGTCATTTTTGTTCCACAACAAAAATCACTCTTCTTAAATTGTGATAACTTTGACGATTTTTTTAAAGTATACTTTTCAAAGTAATGATTTTTATAATTTCTTATAAAGTTAAATTAATTCAAGTTTTGATGAGACAATATTTATTTAACATTCATGATAATAACTTAAAAATTACATTTTTTTAGTTGTTTCATTTTTAAAGTAATTGTATTATTAAAGAATGCGCGCACGCAAAATTTAAAAATTATTGATTTATTTTGTAAATAATATGTTTTGTATATATATATATATAATGTCTGCGAATTTTTAATTTCTATTACTATTTCTAATTTTAAC
>Ga0157363_1004209_pt1 | contig 13216 bp, 10 predicted proteins | sample AttsexASBM1_FD_111477 | JGI IMG/M metagenome (GOLD analysis project Ga0157363, IMG submission 111477) | Fungus gardens microbial communities from leaf cutter ant in Ribeirão Preto, State of São Paulo, Brazil - Atta sexdens ASBM1 | ecosystem: Host-associated > Fungi > Mycelium > Unclassified ...
AGGCCAAATGTTAACGCTTTAAAACCACAAAAAGGCGGGAAGATATATAAAATTTAAATTGTTATTTCGGTTGTATCAAATCTAAAGCTCAGAACTTTTTTGTACACCTAATATATATATATTTAAAATAGAATTTTAAACTGGTCGATAAAGCGATAAAAAAATATATGTACAGACTTTTAGTGAATATGTACTGATGGTCATTATCGCAACCTGCCGTTATAAAGCTGACATTACGTCCCAGTTGATTTAGCGCGTGTCATTATAATACTTAAAATAAAGAATGGGTCCTTCCATCACTCATTCTTATGAGAACGCAACCATATTTTTTCGTCTTTCCCATTTAATACAACCTTTAATATTTATTTCAATTGCAACAGAATAAATTTTTATTATATAAATATACTTCTTGTTTCCGAGGAGGAGAAAAATCTTTACATAGCGCCTCATCCGGGATGCTCCCGAAGGAGAACCTAACTGGATGAGAGGAAGACACCCAGGAGCCGGTCTTCTGATTGTGCAGGATTCGATGAATCTGCGTCCCTCCTATAAGGAAGGACAGCGGACATCATCGCCTATTTGCTTAAAAACTTCCCCTATTCAGCACAAGATCACATTGGGCTGTCTACCCGGCATTTCATCAGGGTGCACCAAGTGGAATATACGCTCCCACCTTCACGGTCCTGTATACTACTTAAAGCTAGAATCCTATCTTATATTATATTAAATACTAAATATGTAAATCCTAAATATGTATTGTACATGTATTATATATACATTTTTACACATGATTGTCGTCAGACAGGCCTGAGCTAAAAGAGCTCTTTGCGTTTTCAAGACGCTGCCATTCCTTCTTGCGTATGACAATCTCACAGAAATCTCCAATACGCAGCGGAGCTGTGCACATAGCCTTGACAATGAAGCTATATCTCCTGTCAATCTGATATCGAGCCTCAATCGCTCAAAAAATGACATCCTCTCCGCGGTCCAAGATAGACAAAACGACAAAACAGCGTGCATGGCCATATCCGCAGTCGTATGACAATGCGCACAAATCTCAAACGCTGTATCTTAAAAAGCTAGGCCTCAATGCATCTATGACCTGTCAAAATCTGGATCATGCGGATTATATGAATATATTGAAAATAAAGAGTGGGCTCCATCCTTTCTCTCGTGAGAATGCAACCATATTTTAATATTGTTCCGTTTCATATAATTGTTCCGTTTCACATGCGAGTACCAGATTAGGACATTTCCTCCGGAATGTTATGTAAATCCTAATCTGTGCAAATCATACATTGCAACGATAAGTATTTTATCGCCTCATTTTCCTTTCGTGAGAAATATTCGAAGAAATGTCTACAAATTGATAAGCAATTATAAAAAGTTTCGTCAATTGTTTTCAGTTTTGATATTTGTCAATATAGATAAATTGCTTGAAATTTCCAATGATTTAAAGAATAAAGTAAGGTGTTGTCCAAGAAATTTAATGGATGTCAGTTTGGGCGAGGAAAAGATTTTCTCGTAAAATTACGAAGCATTTAAAGTTATGAAAAATCTACTATGTCTTCCTTGTCCCTTGTGTATCTCATGCGAAAAATTATGTGTGAGTAGACGTTTCTAAGTTTGAGAAATTGACGAAAACAATAGATGGGCCTTTTTGAAAAGATCTGATGACCTTATAACAGAATTATTTACCGATAATGGATTCATTTGTAAGCTTTGTAAGTACAAGTAATAAGCGCTATATTTTACGAGGGCGAAGAAATAAATCGTAATCACTACAATCATAGTTACTACATAGTTACGTGTATGTTGAGAGCAAAAGTCAGAATGGTTACTCTTATGATTTACAAGTAATCAAGAAGAAATGGAGCAAAAGAACACAAGGGCGTACATGTTGTTCTTTGAGCAGATTAAGTAAGTTTGGAAATAACTTTTACATATAATGACACTTTCTTGGAATAGAACGGAATTTTCCTGTTACGTTTACGTAAACTATTGAGGTTTATAATTAAATTTTATTTTTAAACTATTGAAACAATGCTTTGGCGCTGTATAAAGGCTGTCATAAGCGCTAAAATAAAGCATCGGTTGCTCCGGTGCCGTATAAACGCTGCCGTAAATGCTGCATTAAAACATAGATTGCTTCAGAATTGTATAAGGATTGCGATATAAGCGCGGAAATAACACGTCGGCTGCCGTATGACGCCGTATGTAGGCTACCGTAAGCGTTTAATGCAAATAAAGTTCATGAATGCAATAAAGTTCTGGCTTGCTCTAGGTATCGATATATTATTATGAATAAAACAAAAACTTCTTATCGTAGTCGAAGAACTTCATAATATTTCAGAATATTATTAAGAAATGAATCTCTATGTCAAAGATCGTGTCAAAATCGAAGAGATGAAGAAAATGCGTTCTCACGAGAATGGGCAATGGAGGGGTCCATTTTTTTATTTTTAGTATATTTATACAATCTGCATGACCCAGATTTTAATGGGTCATGGGTGCTTTCAAGCCTTTTTGAGCATAATGCGTCGCCAATTTGTGCGCATTGTCATGCAATTGCGAATACGGCGATGCACACGCTGTTGTTTTGTCCATCTTGGGCCTTGAAGAGGACATCACTTTTTGAACGGTTGGGGCTCGATGTCCTTGACAGGACATATGGCTCCATTGTCAGGGCACCCTATGTGCTTGTTTGTGCTTCGCTATGTATTGGACAGCCCTCGCGGATTTTTGCGAGCCGCCATGCGCAAGAAGGAGCGGGCAGAATGGCAGCATCAGGTCCTGAAGTTGTTCTTTTAGCTCGGGCCTGTCTGAGGTCTGACGACAACCATGTATAAAAATGTATATAATGTACATATTTAGGATAGTATTTAATATAATATAGGATAGGATTCTAGCTTTAAGTAGTATACCAGTAGGAGCGTATACTCCATGACTTGGGTGCACTCTGATAAAATGCCGGGTAGGCAGTCTTGAGGTGTGCCCAATATATGTCTTGCAGAGGTGCTGAATAGCGGAAGTTTTTTAGCAGGTAGGCGATGCTGTCCGCTGTCATTCCTTACAGAGGGGATGTAGACTTCTCAAATCCTTCACAATTAGAAGACCGGCCTCCTGAATATCTTTTCTTCATCCGGGTTAGGTACTCCTTCGGGAGCATCCCGAATGAGGCGCTGTAAAGATTTTTCTCCTCCTCGCAAACAAAAAAAATCTATATTCATACCATATTAAAAATTTATTCTGTTGCAATCAAAATAAATATTAAATGTTGTGTTAAAATCGAAGAGATGAAGAAAATATGGTTGCGTTTCACGAGAATGGGCGATGGAGGGACTCATTGCTTACTTTAAGTGTATTCATAGAATATTAAGAATTCATTCTGTTACAATTGAAATAAATATTTGATGTATGGTTAATATTTATTATAATTATAAGTTGCATATATACTATTAAATATAATGTGCATATGATATATATTTATATGTATATAATAATTAATATACTATATATGTTTCAATTTTTTCTAACTGTATTGCATGAATCGTAGCTAGAAGAAGACTTCTATGTGATAAGAGTCGAAAATATATAATTGTGATACTTTTACCATTAGAAAGCTGCCCCGTATATCTGTACTCTGAAAAATAGGTGATACATCCCTAAAAATTCATTAAAATGAAATGATCAGGCCATGAACAGATCTTCAAAAACAGATCTTCAAAAATGTAAATCTTTCAAAATTTAAATGATTATCTAACAATATATGTTACTGTTACAAGTAACATATATTATTGAAGGTGCCAGTTCAAAGCGAACATATACATAAACTGTATATATCTAAATTTAATATAATATATTATATGAAAAGTAACTCATATTGAAAATGCGAGTTCGAAATGAACATACATACATACAAGTAAAACAGATTACAATTTCATTCTAGAAGTGCGATATGTTATTCTTAGTGTACAAAACATAAAAGTTTATTGAGATTTGATTTGAAATTTATACTAGTCCATACAATGAAAAATAATTGCTCCTAATTCCAGAGTATTAATTTGTTAATGACTTGGTAAAAGAACATGGCGGCCTGCTTTTAAAAAACTTTCGATGGATGGAATATTGAAATCAAAGTTATGAAAATTCAGATTAAAACAATCTACAATCTTTCTTTAGTAAAATTTCGAATTTTCGTATCAACTTCCAATTTTGAGTTTATATCGTACTTTCAGCGAGTGATTTATTGATCAAAAAACGTTATATTATTGTTTGAAACGAGCAAATTTTAAGTAAATCCAAAATTTATAAATACAATGTTCTCGGGTCAAGTACAAAGAAGCTATATGATTAGTATAGCTATACGATTAAAGTTTACTGATTATTTGACGTAATATATATTCACTTATAGAGCTTTTGAAAATATCGTTCTAATGTAATACTTTACGTACTTCAAGTGTTGTAATAATTGAGGGAATGGGCGGAATAAAGGTCTAATTACAAAATTTTGATTTAAAAAAAAATTAAAATAACTTACTACATTTTTATTATACACAAACGGGTATAGTATCAAATAAATTTATGTAATTTATGTCCTTAAGAAGTTACATTTCCCTATTATGATCAATATTAAAAAGGCTAATTTATTGAAAAAGAGACAAAGTAGAGTTGTGTCTTCATTTCATCCATTCTCTCGATTACTTTGTAAAAGCTTCGACATTATTTTTAAGTGGACACCGAGAAACTCATCAAAGTTTTGAGAGCAGGCCGCCATGTTTTCTTCCGAGTCATTAATAAATTGGTCAGTCATTAACTCTGAAATTAGGAGCAATTATTTTTCATTGTACGGGCTAGTATAAATTTCAAATCAAATATCAATAAACTTTCATTTTGTGCACTAAGAATAACATATCGCACCTATTTTCAAGAATGAAATTGTAATCTGTTTTACTTGTATGTATGTTCATTTTGAATTGGCATCTTCAACGTATGTGTTACTTTTTATGATAATATTGTATATTATATTAAATTTACAATAGATAATATATACACTTTATGTATGTTCACTTTGAACTGGCACCTTCAATAATATATCAGTTACTTGTAATAGTAATATATTATCAGATAATCATTTAAATTTTTAAAGATTTACATTTTTGAGAATACGCTTTATGTATGTTTACTTTGAACTGGGATCTTTAATAATATATCAGTTTTTCATGGTAAGCTTATATGCGTCGCACCGCGGCAAGAATCAACTAGGAACGCCGCGGTACTCTCATCAGCTAGTCTATACCGAGGATACGCTGACGCGAGCGTACATCCCGGTGTGGGAAGATCCGCCGCGTTGATCAGCTTATCCCCTCCTTAAATTTTTTTCTTTGTACATGTTTGAAAATATTATCAAGCGCTATTTTTTTTTTATTTGCTTTTGAAGCCTTGCATAGTAATAGAGTAGCTCATTTCGCAAAATGGACATATCTGGAAACATCCATCGTATGTAGTACGACTGGATGCGGAGAAATGATTTTTGTAAAGAATTTTCTCCGGTATTTATCTTTCATGTCGTACATTTCGACAGAGATTTGTTCTATTATGCGAAATAACAAGAAGTCTATCATCAATTACAAAACTCGTGAAAAAGAGCTCGAAGAACAGATTTGAGAATACAGCAATATTAAAGAAGAATATAATTTCGCGAAGGTTACCCCGTCCGGAAGATTATTCCAACGATCCACTTTCTCCGAAATTAGTAATCGATGATCTTATGAGAAAATCGTCGTCGTGTGACGCGATCATGGATCTTTTCACCAAAGTCATCACAAGAAGCTCAGTGTTCTTATCTCGCAGAATCTCTCCCATCAGGAGCATGGTCAACGCGACATCGTCGTTTTTGAAAAATGCACGTGATCGCGGTGAAATTCATCATTTAGCACGTCAAGTCTATCCCGATGATCCGAAATTCCTAGAAGAGACATACTACGATGCTACATCGAGGCCTCACGCTATTTGTTGCTCGATCTGAAACAATCAACTCCGGACGAATATCGATTTCGAATGTGTATTTTTCCCAACAATACGATTCATTCATTCATGTCTACGTGCAGTGTAAATAATTTTCCAGCGAATTCGTAATAAAAGGCGAGTTCGGGTAATCATACATGTCAGTCATAGATTTTTCTCGCGATGAAGGTTGGTGTGACAAGAAATCGCCCAGTACAATGAAAATCGTCTCACATTCGATCAGTAAGAGAAAACGCCTGCCTCCTCGCGACGATCTATCATTTGAACAAAAATCAATGCACAACCTTCTTACGCGGCGTTGACGAAAAATTAATTCGTTGTATCTGCGAATGTGTTTTTAATATACTTAAAGGCAACGTCTCGTTCGAACGTTGTGAAAAAAAAGGTTAACCAAATACAAAATGGCTCTACATCGCATCATTGCAAACATAGTAATTGGAAGGATAAAAAAAAGCTGTTGGTGTAGCAAGGCGGATTTTTATCTTATATTATCAGATCGATATTATCAACCTTATTATCACTATTTCGAAAGAATGAAATAGCGGGGATAAAACGTTATGGAGAGTGTCAAAAAAATAGTTTTAATTTCGATGGAAAATCTCGAGAATGCAACATCAGCTATGTCAAAATTCGACATCATTCGCTGGCGGCGAGTCAAAAGAAATCGCAGTAGCGCAAAATTCGGATAACACAGCACTAATAATGCAAACCCCCGGAACTCGTCTAACACGATTCAATATAGCGATGAGTCGTATTCTTAATTCTGACTGACCGTGCGACGAAAATGAGAGATGGAAAATGTACAGAGAGACATTATGGCGATACCTGCGATTTATCCAAGAAACGCGAAGATAGAAAGACACAACGAAGATGAAAATGGAGAAGATAATATTACACAAGATACTTATATCCGCTGATAACGAAGCGACGAACGATGACGTTTTTCACGCAAACATCTGATACTGCCGGCACATTTCATCAGTAACATTGGTATTATTACAAAAAATTTCGAAATTTCGAGCAAGCATAATCATGCGAGGAATAATCAAACGATGAAAAGCATTGAAGAAATAGTGGAAAGCGAAATCTTATTGTAAGCATGCGTACTTCCTGATGAAACTTTTGTTTCGAAAAATTGTGCCTAATAGAATTAGTTGGAACGAATCGTGATAGATAACGTCGGGAAAAATTCGAATATCAGTGACTTGATAAATGTCGCGATGCGCAAGGGAAAAACTAAAAGTAGTGGATAGAAATCAGTTTCTGCTATTAGTCCGCTCGTTGAACATACCTTCTGCGCTAGTGAGAAAGAAAAGATTATTGCCCATGCACAGTGTTAGTGTAAAACTTCGATCTCAGGCGAGTTTCACGACCTTTATAATGAAAGCACGAGTTCCATGTCAATTGTATTGAGAGCACAAGGAAAGAGTAAAAATTACGAACAAGGAATAGACGAGGAAAGCTCGCTGATTCTTTTTCGTATACGAAAAACTGATACCCCCGCATCTTTACAAAAAAATCTGTTATCCGGTTGGAAAAAAGATTAACGATGATGTTTGAAAAATTATACTACGATCCGTCGCATTATGCGGGCTATTCGGCGGTAGATAATCTAACCCATGCTGTTAAATTGAATTTCTCACGGGAAGAAGTCATGCGCTGGAATTGCAAGACGCGTACACGTTACACTGACCATTGCGTAGAAAATTTCCACGATTGCATTACAACGATTGCATTACAACGATTGCATAACAAACATTGACGATGTGTGAGAGGCAGATTTGATCGAACTTCGAAAACTAAAAAATTATAATAACGATTATTCCTATTATTCTGTTAGTGATTATTGATGTAAGTAAATATGTATGGGTAGAACCATTACACGATAAAACGTGTAACTGCATGATAAAAACTTTCCAACGCGTACTAGCAAAAAGCGAAGGACGAGTTCCCGTATACTTACAAACGGACAAGAGCAAAGAATTTATCGCGCAATTAATGCAGAAATTTCTTAAAGAAAATGACATTCTTTTTCAGGAAATGCGCAATCCAGATATTAAAGTCTATCGTCGAGCGCTTCAACAGAAAATTGAAGGAGCGAATGTGACGTTACTTCACGCATAAAAATACGCGATGCTATATCGATGTTCTTCGGGATTTTGTACGCGCTTACACACGCATCACTCGTCCATGAGAATGCAACCTGCAGTAATAACGAGAGAAAATGCGTCGCTTGTGAAAATATAATTAGTTGTTGGAAAAACGAAACGTTAAAGGAATGCGCGAAAGATTAAATATCGCGTCAGAGATATCGTTCGAATCAGAACGAAAGACGCCTTCAAGAAAGGATACAAGTACAAAGCTAAGTGAAGCGAGGAGATATTTCAAATTTACATGTTCTTGATTAACGAAAACCTCACGTGTACGAAAAGATACGAGATTTAACGAAGTCATAGATTTTAGTCGGTATTTTTATGATCAAAAATTAACTCGAATTGAAAAAAACTTAAAGGAGGAACAGTTTATCATTGATTACGTGATAAAGATAGAGAACGAGAGGCAAATAAGCAAGTGCTTAGTTGATGCGCTTATCCCAGTAAGTTCGATACTTGGATTCCGGCTTCGAGTTTAATTTCTCTTCGCAATGGAGGAGGAACAACTTCTTCTGGTACTTACGAGTAACAGTATGCATCGTTTTCCGAATAATGCAATCATTCTTTATCACGGAATTACTTCACTCTATATATAGTGATACATGGACAATGGGAGGTTGCGAGATTTCCCTGTATCTTTTTACATGTATGTCATAATGAAAATATGATCAGATTCGTCGATGTTAAACCCAATGAGGGGGTGAACGGTGCGTTTACGGCAAAAAAATTTGCATTTCCAATTGGAATTTTCAAAGATATCCATGAGCTTATTGATGCGATTAATGCCGCGAGTAAAGTTGCCGAATCACACTATTATTTCGAACAGCGAAAAGCGGCAAAGTGTTAATAAGTATTAATTGTGATGAGAATTGCAAAACATCATATAAACTTTTCCGATAATCTTCTGCAAATGCTAAGTTTCACATCAGCAATTTCCACAAATAATTATCTATTTTATTCCAAGCTCGCGATACGTAAATCTAATTCCAATTAAACAGAAGAGAAAATTTTTTTTACTCACGGATTTAATAAAGAAACCGGAAAACAATTTGCAGATTACTGGAGTAGCGAACCCTAGTTTACGTGGCGTGATATCCCTGATAAAATGTTCGTTTATCCGATATTTGTGAGCCTTATATAACAGGCGATGTATGTATTCTTCTTCTCAGGATAGTTCCGGTCGAGATACGCAGTCATAATTACGCATTTGGTGCAAATTTGATAAAACATTTCTTATTTCTAAATTATATCCCATTGCGACGAACGAATTTTAGAACGATCGAAATAGATATAAGAGATCATCTTGGAAAAAAATTGCACTTGAATTCGGAACGACAGTGACGCTGCATTTTAAACGTAAGCAATAACTTTCGTTCTTTCGTGTACGCGAGTGTGTACGGTAGTGACAGTCTTTAATTAATTAGGAACTAGCGATGGAATATAAGGAATATTTTGATGCTCGAGACAGCGATAGCCGAGATAGAATTCTACATGTTTTCGTCGGCTCGTCCTACTAGCGCGGACATGAAATCGGAAGTTTTCTCGGTGGGCTATTTAGAAAAATACTACCTTATCTAAATAAAGGTGCACGTGCTGTCGATAAAAAAGCTTTACATGCGGGAATTAACATAATAGAAAATGTCGAAAATAATAAACCGTTAAAGGAAGCGTTAAAAGTCGGCTCGCGGAATCGAGGAGTAATCTAAAGGAAAAAACCAAAAAAAAATAAATTTCCTGATGAGGGGATCAGGATGTAAAATATCCACGAAATCCGCGGCACTTCAATTTCCAATCGATGATCGAGATAGATATATCGTGCAATATAAACGATGTCGGGCGATCAAGAGAAAATCGAAAAATACCACAGGGAAAAAGAGCAAAAAAGTGACAGAGAAGAAAAAGAAAATTTGTGCTGCAGGAAGAAAAATCAAAAAACTGTCCGCTAAGAAACGTTGAGTCAAGAAATGTATCTGACGTATTCTTTTAATTGAGATAGGAATTCGTGGCTGGAGAAAAAGCAAGTCCTTTCTTCATAGTTTCAAGTGAGTGTATAAAGAGCGAACTCGATCTCTTCTCTCTACGTCCTACGCAAACCAGCATTGAGAGTTCGCAATGAATTTATTATAAATCCGTAACTTCGCTCGCGGACGACTCGCTATAATAGAATTTGTCATATCCGGACATGGAGAAGATTATCTGGATCTCACTCACACCATGTTGAGCCTTCGCATACGCGAACGCGGGGAGAGAACATCGGCCGCACCCGATGTCGTGGCAAGAGGACCCATAAATCATTTACTGTATTCCATGTTCAACCAAATCGACGTATATTTCAATTTCAAAAAAACTTGTGTCGCCACCAAACAACACTTACGCTTACCGTGCGTACATCGAGGTGCTACTAAATTATGTTTCACTCGCAAAAACTTCCCATCTAACCTCTTGCTTATGGGACATGGAAATTCTCGATTACATCGACGACACATTAGACTTGTCAAATCCAAATATGGCGCTCGAGAGACGGGCGCAATACATTCGAGAGAATCGTGCGCTAGGTCTCATAGGTCACTGCGACGTTTTTAATCAAAATAAATTTTTAATTAACGGAGTGGAAGTTAGAATGAGATTCGTGCGAAAGATTCATTTTGTCTTATGCAGAATAACACGATATAAAAAATACATATTCTCGTTTACTCATAAGAAGAACAAAAATAAGCCCGGCTGTGCTACTCGCATACGCTAGAATGCTGAGTAAAACTGCCGCCAAGTATCCCCTTTTGAGAGTCAAAATTAAGACATTCACGATACACTCCGGTGTAATGGAGGAATCGATAGACAATGCAATACTCGGACATCTGCCGAAATGAATAAGAGTCGGCTTTGTTCATAACAAGATGTTTAACGGCGATAGAAAATTGAACCCATTTAATTTCAAATTTACGGAATAAATTTCTTTTCGTTCGATGCTATACGGTATGCAAATCCTCAGTAGGCTGTTACAAATTTTTCGTAAGACAAGCCGCTCTACATTGAAGCTTATCACACATTATTCTCGGGAACTGGCATTCACTTTCTGAATGAGAATAATTCTGTAAGTAAAGACGATTATGCCAACGGCTATATTCATTTCACTTTCGATCTTACTCCAGATCTATCTGCTAATTGCGTAGGACATTGAAATCTCGAAAACACAGAAGTTTACGATTAGAAGAGATTCGAAAAAGCTCTTTCCGTGACTATTAATTGTATTTCTATGCCGAGTTTGATAACGTTTTAAAAATCGACTTCTCACGTCAAATCATTGTCGACTTTTCTGGTTAGCTCTATGTCGCGTGAAAATTATTTTCCCCTACTACGTATTTTTTTCTCATCTAATTGCATGACGAAAAAGCTTCAGTCTTGCTCATGACACTGGCATCGACGTTTCATGATGTAAAAAGAGTAATGAAAATGCGAATGTCATAATATATAGTCATCGACATACAAGGTTTTCACGATGTCGAAGAAAAACTTTATTCCGAAAGAAGTCGCGATTCTTGCGATTAATGCGCCGATCACTAGTCATTGGATTATGATGCCATTTGACGATAGAGTACCTGATAGAGTAAGACGAGAAAACAACTGACTTACACGAAATTATCACGGATGGTTCGACGGAAATCCTTTATGATACAATTGCAAGACATTACACGCCGCGCACGCTACCTCTATAGCAGAGGACAAGAGAAGGCGCGTTATCTGAATCTACTCTCCGAAATATATATAATCTGGAAGGAATTTCTCCGGCTTTCAAAAATCTATCAGATTTCGAAGAACGTGGACAACGTTGCACTCATCACGGATTTCAAACCAACATTGAATCACATTGCGCCTAGCCTACAAATTGAAACGTTGGCTAACTATACGAAATAGCAGCAATTCGAGATACGATAGCCTTCCCTCAGAAATTGGAGCGAAAGCGACGCCAAAAGCGAAAAAACAGACAGCGGAAATTTTTTAATTCAAGTTAAAAATCAGAAACGATATATTTCTCAATACATAAAGCATGGAGGAAAAATATCATTATAGAAAAGTCGGACTAAAGCGAGGACGAACAAGTGACAAGCGACAGGAGAAGAGAAAAAAGATCTTTCAAAATTCGCCCCATCAACGGATGGAGATAAAGCTAATACTAGCGTTTCGCAAATGTCAAATTTTGAGAACTCTATAACGCACGTGCCGGCAAAATAGATAAATTCTGAATTTGCGCAAACATTTTCTCTCATGCACTCTGATGATGAGAAATGAATTCACTGAAAGTTTTATATGCATTACATCATCTCAGTGTCTGACATGCAGGGGTCTGTCGACCGACTGACGAGAGCGTGGACGAGGTCGACTACCATTGTTGCTCTCAAAGATAATTATGATCGACCTGGCCAGCATTGGCTCGCCTTCTACATCGACGAACACAGTACAGGAACATATTTCGATAGCTACGAAGCTTGCCGCCTTGGACTCAAGATTCCTCTTACGACTTCGTCGAAACTCCACCACGTGTCGCTGGAATACGATGACGTTGCAAGGAATACTTTCTCAAACTCGCGGACAATACTACTGTGTATTTCTATATTTTATGTGTAATGGTTATAATCTTAGCCAGTTTCTTTGTCTGTAAATTACCTCTGATTGTAAACGCAATTACCGATTGATCGCATAGTTATTTCGTAAATTTTTTCTTCGTTGTAAACATAAAAAAATGAATTTTCATGCTATATGTCGTCATGTTCAATCATCTACTCTTTTAAAAAGTAAAATATAAAACAAATATTTTATATAATACCACTTTTTTTCTTTTTAAAATAAACGTTTTTGATCATGTAAATTTCGTTTGTTTCTTACACCTTTCATCAGTCACCTTTTCTTACGTATTCAGATTTATTAGGTGTACAAAAAAGTTCTGAGCTTTAGATTTGATACAACCGAAATAACAATTTAAATTTTATATATCTTCCCGCCTTTTTGTGGTTTTAAAGCGTTAACATTTGGCCTTCTAA
>Ga0157363_1004210_pt1 | contig 13216 bp, 10 predicted proteins | sample AttsexASBM1_FD_111477 | JGI IMG/M metagenome (GOLD analysis project Ga0157363, IMG submission 111477) | Fungus gardens microbial communities from leaf cutter ant in Ribeirão Preto, State of São Paulo, Brazil - Atta sexdens ASBM1 | ecosystem: Host-associated > Fungi > Mycelium > Unclassified ...
GGGGCTTCGTATTCGCCGTTGTAGCGGCCCAGGTAGCACGGGTCGTGGTAGGTCACGCTACCGCCCTTGTGCTGCCCCAGGTTGAGCTTGCCGGCCGCGATCAGTTCGGCGATGTAGGTGCTGTGATGCTGCACCTGGTACTCGCCGCCCAGCGCGCCGTATTCGTTCTTGAGCACGTGGAAGCTGTGCGGATCGCAGGTCACGATGCGCTGGAAGCCGTACTTGTTCAGGGTCTGGATGTTGCGCTTGGCCAACTGCTGGAAGGTCGCCTCGTCGCCCAGTCGGCGTGCCACGTCACCGCTGTCGCGCTCCTCCAGGCCCAGTACGGCGAAGTCCACACCGGACGCCTTGAGCACCTTGACGAAGGCGCGCAGGGTACGCTGGTTGCGCATGTCGAAAGCACCGTCACCGACCCAGAACAGCACTTCGGTACGCTTGACCTCGCTGAGCAGCTGCATGTTCAGGTCCGCCGCCCAGTTCATCCGCCCGCCCGGGTTGAAGCCGCCCGGATTGTCGGTGGCGATCAGGTTTTCCAGCACTTCGGCGCCCTTGTTCGGCGTGGCGCCTTTCTCCAGCGTCAGGTGACGGCGCATGTCGACGATGGCATCGACATGCTCGATCATCATCGGGCATTCCTCGACGCAGGCGCGGCAGGTGGTGCACGACCACAGCGTCTCGGCATCCACCAGGCCGTTGACGATCGGCTGGTGAGGGCCACCGCCATGCTCGCCGATCGGCTTGCCTGGATAAGGGCTGCCGGCGAAGGTGGCATCGGTGCCGCCGGCCAGGCCGACGACCATGTCCTGGATCAGCTTTTTCGGGTTGAGCGGCTGGCCGGCGGCGAACGCCGGGCACATCGCCTCGCAGCGACCGCACTGAACGCAGGCGTCAAAGCCCAGCAGCTGGTTCCAGGTGAAGTCGGCCGGCTTTTCCACGCCCAGCAGTGCGTTCGGGTCTTCCAGGTCGATCGGCTTGAGCCCGCTGGAACGGCCACCGCCGAAGCGCTCGGGGCGACGGTGCCAGGCCAGGTGCAGGGCACCGGCGAAGGCGTGCTTCATCGGCCCGCCCCAGGTCATGCCGAAGAACATCTCGGACACGCCCCAGAACACGCCCAGGCACAGCAGACCGACCAGGATCCAGCCACCGGTCCCGGCCGGCAGGATGCCCGCCACTGGCAAGGTGGCAATGAAGAAGGTCGCGGCGAACATCAGCAGGCTCTTGGGTAGACGCATCCAGGGGCCTTTGGACAAGCGTGCTGGCGGGTTCACGCGACGCTTGTAGACGAAGATGGCGCCCGTGAACATGATCGCCGTGGCCACCAGCAGCGCGTAGCCGAGGATCTGGCTCTGCAGGCCGAAGCCATGGACCAGGATGGCCAGCAGCGCCGACAGCACGAAGCCGCCCGCGGTGGCCACGTGGGTATTGGAGATGTACGTGTCGCGCCCGACCACATGGTGCAGGTCGACCAGATAGCGGCGCGGCACGGCCAGCAGGCCGCCGAGCACGTTCACCTTGGACGGCCGCCCACGGCGCCACATGCGCACGCGGCGCACGGCACCCAGCACGGCCAGGCCCAGCGCGGCGAACAGGAGGATGGGTATCAGGGTGTTCAACATGGGAGGCTCCCACAACAACTGCGATTGCGCGCCGCGCTTGCGGGCGACGCCGACCCCTGTGGGAGCGGGGCTTGCCCGCGACTGCGTCAGATCAGACAACACCGTTGCGTGTACTGGCGCATCGCGGGCAAGCCCGCTCCTCCAAGGGAACCAATCCCGCCCATCAGGACGGGGTCGATACGGGGGCGATCAGAAGTCCTTGCACAACCGCAGGCCATCGTAGATCGCCGCGTGCACGTTACGCTGGGCCACGCAGTCACCGATGCGGTACAGCAGATAGCCTTCGCCCGGCTGCGACAGGATCGGCTGTGGCTGGATGGCGAACAGCGCCTCGACGTCGATCTGGCCCTTGTTGCGCGAACCGTCCTTGAGGGCGTAGTACAACGCCTCGTCGGGGCGCACGCCATTCTCGATCACCACCTGGTCGACCACACGCTCTTCGCGGGCTCCGGTGTATTCGTTCTCGAGCACCGCCACCAGCTTGTCACCTTCGCGATAGACCTTTTCCAGCATCATGTCGCCGGTCATGATCACTTCCTTGGGGTACATGCTGCGGTAGTAGGTCGGGAAGGTCGTCCCGCCCATGGCCACGCCCGGCTTGATGTCGTCGGTGACGATCTCGACCTGGCTGCCCTTGTCGGCAATGAAGTCGGCGGTGGACATGCCGGTGAATTCGCAGATGGTGTCGTAGACCAGCACGTTCTTGCCCGGCACGACCTTGCCGTCGAGCACGTCCCAGCTGCTCACCACCAACCCTTCGTCGGCGCCCCAGTGCGGGTTCTGCTCGACGAACGGATGGCCGCCGACGGCCAGCACGATGATGTCCGGACGCAGGTCCTTGATCGTGTCGACATCCGCGGCAGTGCCCAGGCGCAGGTCGATCTTCAGGCGCGCGAACTCCAGTTGGTACCAGCGGGTGATGCCGGCGATCTGATCGCGTTGCGGCGCCTTGGCGGCGATGGTGATCTGCCCGCCGATCTGCTCCTTCTTCTCGAACACGGTCACGTCGTGGCCACGCTCGGCGGCGACTCGTGCGGCTTCCATCCCGGCAGGGCCGGCACCGACCACCACCACCTTGCGTTTGGGCCCGGTGGATTTCTCGATGATGTGCGGCACACCCATGTATTCACGAGAGGTCGCGGCGTTCTGGATGCACAGCACGTCCAGGCCCTGGTACTGACGGTCGATGCAGTAGTTGGCACCGACGCACTGCTTGATCTGGTCGACCTGGCCCATCTTGATCTTGGCGATCAGGTGCGGGTCGGCCATGTGGGCGCGGGTCATGCCGACCATGTCGACGTAACCGCCCTCGAGGATACGCTGGGCCTGGTTCGGGTCCTTGATGTTCTGCGCGTGCAGGACCGGGACCTTGACCACTTCCTTGATGCCGGCCGCCAGGTGCAGGAACGGCTCCGGCGGGTAGCTCATGTTGGGGATGACGTTGGCCAGGGTGTTGTGCGTGTCGCACCCCGAGCCGATCACCCCGAAGAAATCGACCATGCCGGTGGCATCGTAGTACTTGGCGATTTCCTTCATGTCTTCGTGGCTGAGACCGTCCGGGTGGAACTCGTCGCCACAGATGCGCATGCCGACGCAGAAGTCGTCGCCGACTTCGGCACGTACGGCCTTGAGCACTTCCAGGCCGAACTTCATGCGGCCTTCGAAGCTGCCGCCCCATTCATCGGTGCGCTTGTTGACGCGCGGGCTCCAGAACTGGTCGATCATGTGCTGGTGCACGGCCGACAGTTCGACGCCGTCCAGGCCGCCTTCCTTGGCCCGGCGCGCTGCCTGGGCGTAGTTGCCGATCACCCGCCAGATTTCCTCGGGTTCGATGGTCTTGCAGGTGGCCCGGTGAACGGGTTCACGGATGCCGGACGGCGACATCAGGGTCGGCCAGTTGAAGCCGTCCCAGCGCGAACGCCGCCCCATGTGGGTAATCTGAATCATGATCTTGGCGCCATGCTTGTGCATGGCGTCGGCCAGGTTCTGGAAATGCGGGATGATCCGGTCGGTCGACAGGTTCACCGACGCCCACCATTCCTGGGGGCTGTCGATGGCCACCACGGACGATCCACCGCAGATCGCCATGCCAATGCCGCCCTTGGCCTTCTCTTCGTAGTACTTGACGTAACGATCGGTGGTCATCCCGCCGTCGGTGGCATACACCTCGGCGTGGGCGGTACTGAGCACACGGTTACGGATGGTCAGTTTGCCGATCTGGATCGGCTGGAACATTGCTTCGAAGGCCATGACGCATTCTCCGGCTTTACAACGGCTTCGTTACGAACAGGCCATCTTCGTGACCTTCTTCAGAGCCACCGTAGACCTGCTCGGCCACGGTGCGAATCGAGCTGCCACGGGCAGCGAGGATCTGGTCCATGGCTCCGGCGAACCAGCCGGTGAACATGTAGTCGACCTTGCGACCGACCTTGCCGTACACGTACACGAACGCCGAGTGCTTGAGCTTGACGCTGCAGGTGCCCTTGTCCAGGTCGATGTCCTGGATCTCGAACAGGCCCCAGCCGCGCTGGGACAGACGCTTCATGTAGTGCTCGAACACCGCCACGCCTTCCAGGCCATGGCACTCGGCTTCTTTTTCGCACCAGTGCCAGGCGGACTTGTAGCCGGCCTTGTAGAGGATCTCGGCATAGGCGTCGGCGCCCAGGACTTCTTCGATGCCCATGTGGTTGTTGACGAAGAAATGACGCGGCACGTACAGCATCGGCAAGGCATCGGAGGTCCAGACGCCAGTCTCGCTGTCGACTTCGATGGGTAATTGCGGGGCGATCTTGGCCATGGAAACCTAACTCCAGAATTATTGTTTGATAGGAGCGCCCCGGCGCGGTGGCCAAGGCTGAAATGTCGAGGTAAGGGCTTATTCGCCCCAGACGTCGCGCAGCACGTTGACCCAGTTCTCGCCCATGATCTTGCGCACCACCCGCTCCGAGTGACCGCGCTTGAGCAGGGTCTCGGTGAGGTTGGGGAACTCGCCGACGGTACGGATACCCAGCGGGTTGATGATCTTGCCGAAGTTGGTCAGGCGGCGGGCGTAGCCCTTGTCGTGGGTCAGGTACTCGAAGAAGTCCTTGCCATGGCCCTGGGTGAAGTCGGTGCCGATGCCGATGGCGTCTTCACCCACGATGTTCATCACGTACTCGATGGCTTCGGCGTAATCGTCGATGGTCGAATCGATGCCCTTGGCCAGGAACGGCGCGAACATGGTCACACCGACGAACCCGCCATGATCGGCGATGAACTTCAGCTCTTCGTCGGACTTGTTGCGCGGATGATCCTTCAGGCCCAGGGGCAGGCAGTGGGAATAGCAGACCGGCTTCTTCGACTCGAGGATGACTTCCTCTGAAGTCTTGGAGCCGACGTGCGACAGGTCGCACATGATGCCGACACGGTTCATCTCGGCGACGATCTCGCGACCGAAGCCCGACAGGCCGCCATCGCGCTCGTAACAGCCGGTGCCGACCAGATTCTGGGTGTTGTAGCACATCTGCACGATGCCCACGCCCAGCTGCTTGAAGATCTCCACGTAGGCGATCTGGTCTTCGAAGGCATGGGCATTCTGGAAACCGAAGAGGATGCCGGTCTTGCCCTGCTCCTTGGCCTTGCGGATGTCGGCGGTGGTGCGCACGGGCATCACCAGGTCGCTGTTCTCGCGGATCAGCTTCTGGCTGGCGGCAATGTTGTCCACGGTCGCCTTGAACCCCTCCCATACCGACACCGTGCAGTTGGCGGCGGTCAGGCCGCCCTTGCGCATGTCTTCGAACAGTTCACGGTTCCACTTGGCGATGATCAGACCGTCGATGACGATGCTGTCGGCGTGCAATTCGGCTGGGCTCATCAGGCTGTCCCCTTCTTATCGATCTTGGTCGCGCCGCGAGTGCATGGGCGCTTTGGAGGCCAGCATATGCCTGCGCGACCGACGAACAGGATGCAAAAACGACAGGGGGTTTGCCGAAAGCGTCAATCGCCGATTCAAGGCGTCGCCGAACGTCTGGCTCGCGCTGAAACCCCTCCCTCTGCGACGTCGGACGCTCCCCCTGCATGCTGAATCCCGCCGCACCGAGGCGGCTCATTCATCAGGAGAACCGACATGTTGCAATCCGAAGCCATCGACTACTTTTCGCAGGTCAGCCTGGCGCCCACCCCACGCCGAATGGCCTTCAATTCCCAGGTATCGGCGTCCACCGGCCTGCCTGGCGACCTGGTGACCGCCGGCAAGAACAATGGCGCGGTGATCGGCGATGCCGTGGTCGGCCTGACCGACCGCCTGTCCGAACAGAATGCCAAGGACGTCATGAACTGCGTGTCGATCGCCCAGCAGGTCGCGAACAAGGAAGCCAACAAGGAAACGCAGCTCGGCAAATGGTTCGATGCGTATTTCAAAACGCTCAGGATGGCCGGCTGGAACACTCGCAACTATGCACGCCAGCAGTACTCGCCGTCGGCGCGAAGCTTCTCCATGGACCAGATCGCACTGGAAATCATCCAGGCCGCCAGCCAGGGGCAATGGGCGTTCGTCGAGATGGCGCGTCAAGCCTTCGGCGCCTTGGAAGACAATGAGAAAGCCTTGAGCATCCTGGAAAACAACAGTGCCTCTGAAACCTACGCCACCTTCCAGACCCTGCCCTGCACGGAAACCGGTTCGGGCATACCGGCCATGATCATGACCTGCATCGACTTCAAGAAGCATGTCAGGCAACGCAAGGTGTTGTTCTTCCGCTTCAACAAATCCGACGTCACGATCTACCGCGCGGCCACGCAGGTCGAGCTGAACGTCCACCACTACAGCAAGATCCGCAACCAGATCGAAGACCTTCTCCACAAGGGTGCCGAAGATTTCTTCGCCGGCATCGAACTGTGAGATCACAGGTGCGCCGCCGCACACGGCGCACCCCATCCGAGGACACATCCCATGTCGGATTTTGCTCAATGCTATGTCAATGCCGCGCAGATCGTCGCATTCCCGGCATCAATCGCCGATACGTTGAAAGTCGATATCCTGCAATCCAGCCTGCTGGCGCAGCTACTGGCCGACAAGGCCGCTTTCACCACCTTGAGCGATTGGCATCATCACTACACATCGGCTTTGGCGCGCACTCAGTGGGTGCGCAAGGGCTACACGATTCACACGCTGATGCCGGAAGAACACACCGTCACGCTCTCCGAATTGGTCGACGCCGCTGCCATGTCGACCCATACGAAAGCGTCGTTGCGGTACCTGCTGCGCACCTTGCGCCGTCCGGCCAACGCGCCAGCGCTGTCCATCTTCCATGAGACGATCTACAAGCCACGTGGCAGCCGGCACCCGAAAACCCTTTGGTTCGAGCTGGTTCAGGTAACGGACGCGTCCAGTATCCAGACCTTTGCCCTCACCGTCGAAACCCCGGCCTTGGGCAAGGTACTCGAGGCACCGGAAGGTGCGTTCGACCCCTTGCCCGAAGGCTCGGTCTTCAAACTTCGTTGCGGGCAGTTCGAGCTCGGGCCGGGCTACGATGCCATCCGAAACAAGGTGAGCAAGGCGCTCGGTGACAAGGCGAGCCAGTACATCAGCCCAATCGAGACAGGGCAGGACGTGCCGGACTTTCTCGAGCCAGCGAATCTGTGGGAACTGACCCAGCACCCCACTGCCAAGACCGACAGGACGTGATGCAACGACACGCTTGCCGTGCGTAGGCTGGCAAGGCGGCAAGCGTTTCGATGAAAACCGCTATCTCTGCTATTCAACCCTCAGGGTGTTGCGCGAAAATCGCGCCTCTTCCCTGGCGACCTGGAGCGTGATGAATGAGACGTATGGCGGGCCTGGCCCTGATGTGCTGTTTACTGAGCGCCCATGCCGCGCAAGACGAGAGCACGCCCTGCGATACGGTCGAAAACGACCAACAGGCCTATGCGTGCGCGGCCTTCAATCAGCAGACCGCGGAGCGTGAACTCAAGGTAGCCTTCGACGAGCTCTTGCAGCGCGTCACCGAGCAGTACCCGCAGGCCCAGGCCGAAGCGTTGACGGCTCGTCTGAACGCGGCCACTACCTTGTGGTACCAAGTGCGCAAGGCCGATTGCGAGGCCGAAACAGGCAGTCTGCAACCAGGCAGCCAGGCCTATCAGGCTGCCTGGAACAACTGCATGGCCCAACACAGCGACGACCGTTCCGAATACCTGCAATCGATCTTTCAGCCGTAGTTGCCAGACTCCCCCGGCGCCTCGCTCTGGCTCCACGTCGATCTGGACGTACGGTTCCTGCACATGCACATGAGCCGTTTCCCCGCGATTTCTGCACGGCCAATTCCAATGTACGGGGCGCTGAGCAAGGGTATGGAGAGCTTAAAAAATGGCCCCGGAAAGCCGTGAGCGTCCGGGGCCAAGCGCGAGCACTGTCCACGATGCACGAACCAGGGTGACCAAGCCCTTCGGTGCGGTCGATGCATGCAGTGTGGCCACTTGCCGAGCGCCTGGTTTAGCCGGAAACGACCTGTTCTTAGTCAAAGTGGCCATGCGCATACGCCAGGGTTGCGGGGCTGTCGCTGTGACCACAGAATCGGTCGCAAACAACAGCAGCACGCGCCCAGCGATCGAAGAGGAACACAGCCATGATGCATGCGGATTTGATTGACCAGGACGATTTGGCAGGCCACCTGCGTTCGCGCGGGTTCGACATTCCGGCCGGTGCCAGTGCCGAGCAGGCCTGCGAGACGGTGGTGCGCGGGCTGACGGACGCCAACGCGCGGGCGCTCAAGGATGTGGTCGAGACCATGTACACCGGCAGCGCGACGATTCTGCCAGCGGTACGCCAAGCGATCGACAAGCAGTTGCTGCCAGCGTTGGCACGTTTCAACACACGCTCCTGATACCTTTCGACGGGCCTACGAAATGGTCGTCAGGCCCTGACCGCGCCGAACGATGCACGCGCGGTCGCGTGCAGCATGATGCACATACCTAGTGGCTGCCGAGCGCATAGCTTATTTGTTCGTAGCCAATGTCCGGCCCTACCGGAACTCGGTTCAGGCCCTCGGGCAGTTGGCTCAACTGATCGAACGCAGGGATTTGAAAATTCCCTTTGTATGTCCCGAAGAAACAACGACTGTGAAGAAAGTCATAGGGAATGGCCAAACAGAGTCGATTGTTCCCTCCACCGTATCGTTCTACCTTCATCGACATGCCCGGTACGTTGACGAACGAGGGGCACACGCGTTTGATGTCGAGCGCCTCGAGGCTCATGACGCACCTATCGCCGGTATAGTTCTTTCCACGGTAGAGCGTCACCTTGACAGAGGGTGGAATGACAGGTTCTACAGGCGCCAATGTATCAAGTGCGTATTTCAATTCACCCTCTTGGGTTGAATCGGTGTACCAATTGACCTGCACCACCCTGCTGCGCCAATCGAACAGAATCCTGGAGTAACGACGCGACAACAATGAGCCGGGATAGAAAACCGGCACGTCGCCAAGCCGATCTTGATAGCCTAGTCTTCCATGCAGGTGCCCCAGAAATATACCCACGACCTTGTGGTCGTTGACCAGTTTCGAAAAACGGGATTGCTGCGATGAGTCGGTCCATGCCCACTGGTGCATATTGACGATACTGTACTTGCCGCGCGCATGGGCCTGTTTCAGATCCTGTTCAAGCCACGCCATGGACTGCGATATCCGGAACCAGGCATTGTAATGGACTGAACCACTTTCGAAATTCACTGCATAGGTCGGCTCCATGTTCAGCTGGACGACATGCACATCGCCGATGTCCACCGAGTAGGCCAACGATCCGTAGTGCCAAATGCCGCCTTTAGACTCACGCCGATGGTCGAAGCTCACACCTGTGGACCGATTCTTGATCGTTTCCACCCACGTGATATGGTCACAGACCGCATCACGCGCACAACCGTTTTGCGCACACTTGCCTACATTATTAGCGTAATCATGATTCCCCAGTCCAGGCAGCATCAAAGGGCCATTGGCAACTCCCATCTTTTTGATGGCATCCCTGAAGGCACGTCGTTCATTGCCATGGCCGTAATCCGACATGTCGCCGTTGATGATCAATGGCACATGGTAATCACCTTGCCTGAGGTGCCTGAACCGCGAAGTGAATGACTCAGAAAACGTGTAACGCCAACGCGATTCATCCACCTTGTCCTCATTGTCACCTGGTTCTCGAATCCTGAAAGGTTGCGGATCGGACGCGACGAGCAGCATCTGTAACGTTGGGCTAGCGCGCTGCCAGTCCCTTGCAATGTAATTGCCAAAATCTTCGGTGTCGGTTTGCGCACACCCAAGGACCGATGCAGGCGCGGGCGGATCTTCGCCGGAAGCCTGCCCCTGCTTTAGCCCAGTGCAGCCCATCAGACCCAAGAACATTGCCAGTGAGCCAACCTTCAGCCAACGTATGCTGCGCATATATGAACGCTCCCAAGGCAAGAGACGTTCATTGTAAGTGCGTGCTTTCAGGCCTCCAACTGACAGAACTATCAGGTCTTTGGAGGCGTTGTGAGGAGGTCCGAATCGGTTTTTACAGTCTCACGCTGGCGAAGGTCGACTCGTTGCGCGCCTGGCTCAGCGCCGCCATCGGGCCACTGTGCGGCGACAGCACCATCGCCTGGGGAATCGGCATCATCGCCACCTGCTGGGTGGTATTCGAACCGACACGCTCGTCACGTGGCGGAATGCCGAAGTATTCGCGGTAGCACTTGGAGAAGTGCGGCGTGGACACGAAACCGCAGACCGAAGCCACCTCAATGATCGACATGGGTGTTTGCTTGAGCAACTGCCGCGCGCGTATCAGGCGCAGCTTGAGGTAATAGCGCGACGGCGAGCAGTGCAGGTACTTCTGGAACAGACGCTCCAGCTGGCGACGCGAGACCGTTACGTACACCGCCAGCTCATCCAGGTCGATGGGCTCTTCCAGGTTGGCCTCCATCAGCGCGACGATCTCCTGCAGCTTCGGCTGGTTGGTGCCCAGCATGTGCTTGAGGGGTACCCGCTGGTGATCCTGTTCGTTGCGAATACGTTCGTAGACGAACATCTCGGAGATCGCCGCCGACAGTTCACGACCGTGGTCGCGGCTGATCAGGTGCAGCATCATGTCCAAGGGTGCGGTGCCGCCGGAACTGGTGAAGCGGTTGCGGTCGAGGGTGAACAGGCGAGTGCTCATGTTGACCCGTGGGAAGGCTTCCTGCATCGCGGCCAGACATTCCCAGTGCACGCTGCAATCGAACCCGTCGAGCAGACCCGCGCAGGCCAGTGCCCAGCTGCCGGTACAGACCGCGCCCAGCCGACGCGACTGTCGAGCCTGAGTCTGTAGCCAGCTCACATGTTCGCGGGTCACGGCGCGCTGGATGCCGACACCTCCGCACACGATGATCGTGTCCATGGGCGGCGCGCTGTGCATGGAGGCATCCGGGGTGATCTGCAGACCGTCGCTGGCCCAGACCTGTCCGCCATCCAGGGTCAGGGTGTGCCAGCGATACAGCTCGCGCCCGGACAGTTGGTTGGCCATGCGCAGCGGCTCGACGGCCGAGGCCAGGGAGATGAGCGTGAAATTGTCCAGCAGCAGGAAGCCAATGGACTGAGGGGCTGTGCGGTTCTGGTTCTGGCTTCCGGAGGTGTACGACGTCATCGCGATTTCTCCACACAATGCAGGGTGTGCCTCAGGCGGGCACTGTTTTTTGTCATGGCCCCGATTCGTCTGCGGGGCTTTGCCAAACACGACGCAAATGTCGTGCCTGAGATTGAACGGTCGTCCAAAAAATCCTGAAAACGACCATGCAGTCAGTCTATAGCCGGTTTCTAAAGAGCCTGTAATCCTTCGCCAACCCTTGTGCCAGTGCGTTTCCTTACCTTCAGTGAGCATTTAAGTATCACTGCCAGGAAACATACCTGCACGCGACAGAATCCACCTGTCACCGTTGGTGATCGCGTCGTCTTCGGACAAAGGGATTCAAGGTGCTTCAGCGCACCGCAACGCGGCACGCCGAAGGTTTCATGGTGCAGAAAAGTGCAGGCGACTCAGCACTCGATGACGCTGACGGCCAGGCCGCCGCGCGAGGTTTCCTTGTACTTGTCGTGCATGTCGGCGCCAGTGTCGCGCATGGTGCGGATGACCTGGTCGAGTGAGATGAAGTGCTCGCCGTCCCCGCGCAATGCCATCTGTACGGCATTGATCGCTTTCACCGACGCGATCGCATTGCGCTCGATGCACGGCACCTGGACCAGACCGCCCACCGGGTCGCAGGTCAGCCCCAGGTTATGCTCCAGGGCGATTTCGGCAGCGTTTTCCAGCTGCCGGGGCGTAGCGCCCAGCACCTGGGCCAGCCCGGCAGCGGCCATGGCGCAGGCCGAACCCACTTCACCCTGGCAGCCCACTTCGGCGCCCGAGATCGAAGCGTTCTTCTTGCACAGGATGCCGACGGCTGCCGCGCCCAGGAAGAAGTCCACCACGTCGGCTTCGCCCACGACACTGCTGAAACGCATGAAATAGTGCAGCACCGCCGGAATGATTCCCGCCGCGCCGTTGGTCGGCGCCGTGACCATTCGCCCGCCAGCGGCGTTTTCCTCGTTCACCGCCAGGGCGAACAGGTTGACCCACTCCATGGCGCTCAAGGTCGAGCCGATGACGTTCGGCTTGCCCAGCTCCTGCAGGCTGCGGTGCAGCTTGGCAGCCCGACGACGGACGTTGAGCCCGCCGGGCAGGATGCCTTCGTACTTCAGGCCGTTGCTCACGCATTCCTGCATGGCGTCCCAGAGCTTGAGCAGGCCTGCGCGGATCTCCGCTTCGCTGCGCCAGACCCGCTCGTTGGCCATCATCAATTGCGCCACGCTCAGGTCGTTTTCCTCGCACAGCCGCAGCAGTTGCGCGGCGCTGTCGAAGTCATAGGGCAGCACGGTGGTGTCGGCGTCCAGCACCCCGCTGGCGGCCTGCGCGGCATCGACCACGAAGCCACCGCCCACCGAGTAGTAGGTGTCGCTGTGCAGGGCGCTGCCACCCGGGCCTTCGGCGATCAGCGTCATGGCGTTGGGGTGGTAGGGCAGGTTCTCGTCGAGCAGCTGCATGTCGCGCGCCCAGACGAACTCGATGGGACGGCGGTTATCCAGCAGCAGGGTATTGGTTTCGCGCAGGTCGGCGATGCGTGGGACGATCTGGGTCGGGTCGATGGCGTCCGGCCACTCCCCCATCAGCCCCATGATCGTGGCGTTGTCCGTGCCGTGGCCAACGCCGGTGGCCGACAGCGAGCCGTAGAGGCGGACTTCGACCCGCTCGACCCGGTCCAGCTCGCCGCGGTCGCGCAGGCCCTGAACGAACAGGGCTGCGGCGCGCATCGGGCCGACGGTATGGGAACTGGAAGGCCCGACGCCTATCTTGAACAGGTCGAACACGCTGATGGCCATTGTCGAATCACCTCTTGATGGGCTTGTCTTCCCGCGACATGACGCGGGTGGCGGGCCTGACAGGCTCAGGCAGGGGACCGCCGCACAGGCACGCATCATCGGGCTTTTGCCAGGTCGCACGCGGTCTGCAACCGACGTAATCTTGTCCGCCTACGCCCCGCCCCGTAAGGCGTCACGAGGCGCCTCCAGAGTGGCTAATGACGCAAACC
>Ga0157363_1004212_pt1 | contig 13211 bp, 20 predicted proteins | sample AttsexASBM1_FD_111477 | JGI IMG/M metagenome (GOLD analysis project Ga0157363, IMG submission 111477) | Fungus gardens microbial communities from leaf cutter ant in Ribeirão Preto, State of São Paulo, Brazil - Atta sexdens ASBM1 | ecosystem: Host-associated > Fungi > Mycelium > Unclassified ...
CCGGAAGAGACAACGAGAGAGGATTTGACGGATTTGATGCTGCTTGGCTGGATTGTGCTTGATAGAGTTAGACTGGTGCAGGTTTTGAATGGCGAGTTCTTGTTGACCTCTGCTCCCTTTTACTGACATGCTGCTTTTTGCAGAGCTATCGTCGCTTCTTGTGAATATGGCGCGCGAAGCACAAGTAGCAATTGCCATCCCACTCCGTTCAGCGATATGGAATTGGATCACGTACTATCCTTCCGAATTCAATGAGCTTGTTACCTCTACTTCCACCACGACCGCCATTTCTAATACTTCCACCACTACTGTGCCCACTTCGTCTTCTACCACGTTTATAAACGTTACAAGTACATCGAGGAGTGGGAGTAACAAGTTGACTGAAGGGGCACCAGAGAGGGTGTTCGATCTGTTATATTCGAAGATGAAATCCAGTTCGAATACGAGCAGTGGAGCGGTAGGAGGATCGGGGATCAACGTTGGTGCGGGCGTTAATGTAGGAGGTCCAGGAGGTGATGAAAGAATTGTGTGGCCAGCATTGACTGCGTTGTGTTGTATGATTTCAGAGAAGCTTGCGATGGATTATGTTCAGTATAGTGGGAGCGGGTATAAGTCATCGAGGAAGGCATGTTTTTACCTATTTTTCTCAGTCATGACTGAATATTTATATAATCGTAGGACTTGAGATTTTTGGACGAAATATTGAAACAAGCGAGTTCCCCCGGGGCTTCGAGGCATTCAGAAGTAGGGTTAGCAACTGCTGTTGATTTATGTCGAGCAGCTTCCCTTGCAGCAGTGGTAGAGGAACATGAAGAGGTTCCGTTAAGATTACTTGCGGTTGATATTGCTCATGAATTTAAGGTACGCTATTTCCTATACACAACTCGCATTTACTAATCTCTTTCTCCAGAGTGCTCTGACACAGATATCGCAGAAAATTCCAGGTCGAATGAGTATCTGGGAAGCGGACGAGATCGACGTGGCGTTGTATGCCGATGTATTGGTCACGGTGTACCGGTTTTTGTCGCCTGACGAATCGGTTCCGCTGATCAAGGAATGGTTGGAACCTACTCGTTCGGATGCGGTGAAGATTTGCGCTGTAAGAGCTTGTCTGACTTTAGCTCAAGAAGTGTGTTTTTTCTCTTCTTCTCCCTCTTCCTATCTTATCAACCTATACTAGGTCTCTCGCTTCCCATGGCAGCATCCTCTCACAGTTCTTTATCAAGCAATTTCCAAACGCTTTCGTGATATCTTCAAAACGCTCAGTCACCGTCGTCCCGAACTGGATGCATATGGGGCCATGAAACATGCAGACGCAAAACCGAAAGTCAAGCGCTCTATCATTGAATCGTTATCTGATAAAGAATTGTTGATGTTGAGCATATCGTCATTATGGCGGCAAGATGTGAATTTTCACATTACTGGAGCGAGTGAGGTCGATTTGGAAGAGACAGTTGGGCTTGCTGTCAAGGTTTGGGATATGAATCTGGATGATTGTGTTAAAGTATCAAAGGCGAGGTGTTTGTGTACGTTAGCAGTGGGTTTCTTCAGAGGCGTGCTGCCGACGAGCGGGAAGGAGGAGGAGGAGGTTAGGAGGTTTGAAGGAATGATGTCGAAGTTAATCAAGGCTTCGATGTGAGTGATGATTTGCATTTCTGGTAATCTGATTCATGACAATTCTTTTGGCTAGGCCTGCGACGTTGATGACTGTGTCAACGAATTTACTGAGGGCAAGGGATAACATTCAGATGCAGAGGCTATGGGTGTCTGTGGCAATTCAAGTGTTGGACTTATATATCGTCAAGATCGAGGTTTGTCTTTGCTCTCTTCCATCCATATTTGTACCTGATATTTGATCCAGGGGCAGCATGTTCAAAACATTCAACTAGACGCTGACCGGGTTCCCGCATTCGTTCTGGCTGAAATTGCGCTCACTGTGACTTTAACTTCATCTAACAATACGATCTCACAGATGGCTGCGAAGGGATTAAGACATTTGGCTATAATGCAACGACAACCTGATGCGCCGAAGATTGAATTTATATCCCCGGAGGACTATGCGAAACGAGCGAGAGTGTTTAGTCAATTGGGTGATCCGAAGGTGACTGTTGTTGGTGAGTTTTTCACAATTCTTCAGTTCAGCTGTGCTGATGGTGTGTAGGTCGTGTTGGGCATCAAAAACGGATACGCAAGCATTTAAGGTCATTGGCACAGTGCCAGGCGATTGACGTTGTTGTGTGGAATGAGTGTCATAAACGATGGAGGTCGTTAACTGAACCTATATTGGCTATGCTTCGTGATTCTAGTCCAACTGCTTGTTTGGGTAAGGAACCAGCTTGGAAAGACCAGGTACATTTTTTAAAACATGTTCTATCAATATGCTATATCATCGTTTCGCTTTTCAGGACCAGAAATTCCAATGGCACAATCTCACACTTTTCATGGCTGCATTCGGCGGCATCTGTCTGGAAAACACGAAAGAAGCGCGGAAACAACTCGTCTCCATAATTCCGCCTAAACTCCTTCCGGACGAAATATCCACTATGGACAACCTCTATCCACTTTTGCATCCGTTCCTTTCGGACTTGAATAAAATTTTGACGGTTCGGGATGTAGCGACCAGAGATATAGCGAGAGAGGCGCTTGGAGTGGAGTTACATCCCAAATTATATCCGAGAGCATTGAAGTATTTGGATGAGACAACCAGAGCGTATGAACGGGAGGAGCTGAATGAAGAGTGTCTGTTGTTTTTGGAACAGGTGCAGTATGATTGCTCTCTCTCTCTCTCTTGTTGATGTGTTTTGGTTCACTAGTTTATCACTATTCTCAAGTTGATTCTCGAGAATGAGAGGAATGAAGAGGAGAAAATGACATTTGATATTAGTTCGACGCTGATGTCGTTGACGAATATGATTTCTCGGTGTGGAGGACCGTCGACCTTTAGGTTGAGGATGAAGTTTTGTAGTTTTTGTGATCGCATTTCGACCGGGGTGGATACGTTTATTTTGAGGAAGGAAAGTCCTGTGAGGCAGAACATAATAGAGTTATTGATGGAGTGGATGGAGATTACTGTTTCTGTAGGTTTCTCTCCCATCTCGGAAGCTTTACTGATGGGAATGACAAGGGGGCGACCGGTGATCCACAAGTAGACGAGTTTAATGTGGCTTGTTTGAAGACATTGGTGAAAATGCTTGATAATTTCCAGCTTCGGTGTACGGATACGTTAAATGCTGGTGATGATATGATTCATGTGATCTCGAGGGAGTTCAACAAGTATTCACATATGCTGTTGCAATTCTTGGAGATGTATCAGCCGGATTATAGTGTATGAGTTGATGCCTTGTTTTGACGAGTCTCTGATTTTCTCTGATTTTCTCTTTGATAGCTTGCAGAGTCGGATGATGAATCGGAGTATATGGGCATTGCGGTGTGTTCTCGTTGACCTTTTCATGATAAGTTGAACTCAAGATATTCCAGAGGCTACAGGGTTCCCATCAACGCGACAATTTGATTCGGGAGCTCGTGGTTACAGGTCTCGCTAACCTTGTCAGTGCCAATAGTGAGATCGGATTTAAACAGTGTCTGCCTCTTGCATATGATCAAGATAAATGGAAGAAGATTATATTTGCGCATGTTTTTGCTCGGGTGATTGGTCAGGGTGCGACATTCAATGCTGAGGAGCGTTCTGTTGTGCAGAGCAGAAATGCTCGTCTTGCTGAGGTTCGTGATCGACTTGTATCGTTGATATGTCATGCAAACGGACTGTTCTCCTGAATACCAGTTGGTTCGAGGCTCGAAGGTCTTTGATGCAATCATATTGGCCTCAAATGTTTTGTTGACGTTTTTATAGCTTGCCTTGGCCCTGACGATCGTCCACGTTTGTCCATTCTCAGAAGATGATATCATGATTTCCGTCATGCTCAACATCTTTGACTCACGAACACTATTGACGAAGTTCCTTAAGGCTCTGGTCGATTTGGAGATCGCATCAGTAACTTCTGAAGTTTCTTTGTTCCGTAAAAATTCTGTCGGAAACAAGCTTGTCACTGCATTTGCAAAGATCCACGGATACAATTATTTGCGAGGTCTGGTTAAACCTCTGATCTTGCTTATGAAAGAGTTGCCGGCTGGGCATAGTTATGAGATGGATCCATCCAAAGCGAAGGAACAGGATTTATTGGAGAATCAGAGGACGGTAGAGTATGTGGCGTCGAAATTCTTGAGTTTGGTGACGTCTTCGTTGCCTCAGATGCCTCTGTTTGTCATCCTCCTCTACTGTTATCCGTGAGCGTGAGTTTGCTCATCGTTGTGATGGTAGGATAATTCGGGAAATATCGGCCTACATTTCACAACGAGTGTGAGTTTGGCGGCGGTCTGGTATTGGCGAGATATTGAGGTCTTCTAGTGCGGAGATTTGGCCTGCAGCAAAGTTTTCCGTCATGGGAGCGTTTATCTTCCTGAGGTGTGTACAACAGTTTAATCTATTGATGTTGTTTCATATGATATTAGGTTCATCAACCCTGCCGTTGTCTCACCCGAAACGGTCGACATCGAACTCCCAGTCGAGAATGGAATGGTCATGCGCCGAGGTCTCATGCTTATCGGAAAGATTCTACAAAATCTTGCGAACAATATCCTTTTTGGCAAGGAGGCACACATGACACCACTGAACAAGTTCTTGGAAGATCAGATTGTCAATGTCAATCGGTTTTTGAGTGAAATCAATGTGAGCTCGCCAATAGGAATTCCCTTGGTTTCTTTTGATCGTTTTGGTGTAGAAATCTCCTCCATCTGCCTTTGACTTAGATGATCCATGGCAGGGCACGATTACCGACGATACAGATGCAATTGTACTGCATCGATTTTTGGATCAGCATGCTGACAAGATTGGCAAGGAATTGCTGAGCAAACCGCGACACCCGTTTAATACCGATTTACCACCACAGCACGGTAAACGTGTATGGGATGATTTGTGTGCACTCTTAGTTGATCTGGGTACCCCTGTCGGTGTTCCTGAACTCTGCAAGAAGTCGTCGCGAGATTCAACAGCCTATCATGAGCTCATGAGTCGCTACGCAGAGCAAAGCACTGCTTCTGTCCAGAACCTCTTCGTAGAGACCCCGCCGAATGACCAGGTTTGTTGTTTATTTATCACGTTCATCACTAAGCGTGAACGTCTAGGGTCTGGTCGTTTTCGTGTTACGGTTGAGCAAGCTCGATGTTGGGGCACTTGACATAGAACTGTTCATGTATAACATTCTGAAGGCAATTTTGTTGTTCATTCGATTCACTCTCCCTTGCTTACGGAAACATACTCAGATTTTGAGCAATCCAAAGTTCTCTGGACAAGTGTTTGATGTCATCGTAGATTGTACTGGTTTCTCTTCAATATCCGAGTTACCACTACAGTGGCTCAGGTTCTGTGCCGAGATTATGCCCAAAGATATCAGGGAGAGGTTTATAACTGCTCGTATGTTGAATCCAAACTCCCTTGCACAGAAGTATTTCCGGCGGTTGTACAATTTCATGGCTGGTTAGTTTACTACCATTAAATATCTCACCATGACTTTTGATTGGTGGTTTAGGAGTTGCCTTCTGCTCATCTGTCAAGACTTACGTTTCTGCCAAGCAATTGCTGGAGGAACTTCCGGATACTATTGTCGAAGCTCTCTCGGAAACAAGTCGAGCTTTTTTTTCTTGTCAGCTTTTTATTCTGATTCTTGGATAGATGCACTCGAGCAGGAGCCGTTTGACGAGTTCCAGGACGTCACCTGGAAACAGCCTAATTCTATGCGAGTTCCGGTCAGCCTTCGCGTTGCCACCTCTCACATCCGTATCACTTCAGTCAGTTGACTTTCACCGTTGGATGTACTGTTCTTATGTATGTTTTACTCATCAGCGTCAACGTCAACCTGTTGCTCCCGGTCTTGCTTGCCGGAACGTCGAGATCATTATTTTGGCAGACATCGGCGACATCTACAACATTTTTACTGGGCAAGATATGAACGAGTTCATAGTTCGACGAAGACAAGGGAGCACTAGCTATTTCTCCTCTCGCTTACGTGATCCCATTGTCAAGGTTTGTTTATTCGTTTAACCACTTTGGAACTTTGTATCATGTTTCTCTTGCAGGCGGTACGACAAGCAAAAGGAAAACTGAAAGACACGCATATGCACATGTCGGAGCGATTCTCTCGTTTCTCAAATGTACCTGCTACCCTTCTTCATGTAGGGTTCTTCAGTGTTGATCGAGAGGACGAAACAATGTGCGGCGCTGCATATCATCTATTAGGTGCAGTATGTAACTATTTGAAGTATGACAAGAGCCCGATAATCGCTACTCAAGGTTCGTTGCAGTTCATGATCTTTCTTAGAACCTACCACTGACTAACGCGAAGCTGGCGTTATCCCGACTGATCCTCTGGTTTTCGTGAATCAGCTCAGCGAAAAGCTGGCCGACTTTGCTCCTCAGTTAACGCTGGACTTTATCCATGAAGTGTCTGCGTCTCTCAAAGTCATGGGCAAGGAAGCGCTTGCCAGTGGGCAATGTTCAACGTGTATCCATTACATGAGTCCTTGGATCAAAAATCTTGCCCACTTCGTTAATCCTGCACACAATCTCTACGAGAGGTCAGGCGCTCGTTTACGAGATTGTATTATAACCTTGGCTGAGCTGGCGGTCGCCTTTTCCGCTGTAAGTGGTCTCGATCTTATTTGCTTATCTCATGTGTTGACAATGTCTTCAGCTTACGCCAACCTTCCAAAAGTGCATTTGGTCCGAGATTAGCAAGTCCGACAGTGCAATCATTGATGTGGTCCTTGATGAGTTGATTCGTACGGCATCCGATGGAGGCTTGAATAATCCTCGAAGCGAGATTATATCTCATATCGTGTCGACAATCACATCGATTTGTGTCAGAGGACGGGTATATCATAAACTACGCAAGGTATCTGTCCACTTGAACGGGGGAATTACTGTTCCCTGATCTTCCCTCCTCAGGCTCTCAATCGTCCTTCAACACATTTCGCAAACCACGTATCCCAGCACGCAAACTATAGCGAGGTCTCGACGCTGGTCAGAATGTGCCTAGTTGTCGGATCGCAATCCCGGCATCTGACATTAAATCAACTTTATGTACCCGAGGTCATAGACATTGTCATGCTTGTTGCTGCAGACGGCCCCATCAAAGTCCGCAAAACTGTGTATGGGATTGTTCTGAATCTTTTGCAGTCATTATATGTGTCGAGATCGGACGACATGCCGGCAACGGAGTTGCTCCAAATTCTCAAGGATTTCACTTCAAGTTCGACCCTCCAACTGTTTGGTCTTCAGCGTAACCCACCTACATCTCAGCATACCATTTGGATGCCACACAACGACAAACAGTATCTCGACAATTTGGAACAACTCGCTGCTTTCTTGTCACGGATCATGGAAATTGCATCAGGATCGAGAGGTGACTTCCACCACTATGTCTAAACCTGCCTTATGTCTTATTCTTATTTTAAATTTGCTAGGTCTTCTCAACATTTGGCGAGCTCGATGGATGAGTTTGGTGACCTCGACTGCCTTCCAGAACATTCCGGCTATACAAACCCGTTCATTTGTTGCTCTTGCCGCATTGGCGAACCAAGATGTTGATGATGATTTTCTCTATCAGATTTTAGTGGCATTCCGTGCCGCTCTAATTCAAGCAGACGAAACCCACTCGAGTACGGTTGTTAGCATGCTCCGATGCATATGTCGAATCATGAGGATTCTTCAGAAAAACTCACGATACATCTTATCAATTTTCTGGCTGGCGGTCAGCTTATTACAATCCAGCTATTCGGCATATTTCGTAGAAGCTACCATCCTACTCAGGGTGTCACTCGAAGCAATGGAAGGACAAGATATGTTCCGTGACAAGTCCGTAGAGGTGGTGCTTTTGGAGGGTCGACTCTCTTTAGAGGAAATTACAGAGCAGCTTGACGGTCTGCTCAAACTCTCCTTTGAGTCAAGCTTTTCGTTCACACTCGCCGCCATCATCTTTAAGGGGATGCGTCTACGACACTTCAAAGAATCTGCAGAGGCAGCATTGAGGACGCTTCTACAAGTCACAGTTCGAGCGGAAAGCAACACAGATGCTTTGAGAGATTCGCCTTCAACCTCCGCCCTTGGCTATTTCTTGGCTCTCCTGCCAGCATCAACGACGCTCGAAAGTTATCGTGCTCTACTGCGCGATTGTGAAATACGAGATGTTTGGCACGCGGATGCCAGCTGCCCGGAGAATGAACAACAGTCCTTTGTGCCGCGGGTGACGCACACTTTCCTTAAAATTAAAGACTCCGAGACGGCACTTTTCGTTGCAACGTTTGCAGGAACCATGCTGTTGACGGCGCAAGGTGATGATGCTGAGACAGAAATGCTATACTCGTTGCTTGCGGATCTTGGTTATTCTTATCCTGAGATTGTTTCCCTTGTGTGAGTCCCAATTTCTTTCCTGTCGCGAGAACTGTTTGATGATGGCTCTCAAGGTCCGGTCATATACAAGATAAGGCTATCAACGCCTTCCATTCTTCCTCCAATCCAGCTATCCTTCGATACGTATCCAGCATCTACAGATTCTCCCACCCTGATGTCTCAGAAATAAGCGACAATAACTCGTCATCTTCAACACTTAACATCAATGAAGACAGTTCACTCACTTCTGCACTCTTGAATGCTCTTGAATCGTACCAAATGCAGGGTCTTGCTCAAAGTCTCCAATTTCTCCCACTAAATAATGGCTACGCTACGAAGATGATCAATTGGATTCCTGGTCTCGTGGATTTGATGATTTGATATAATGCATCCGGCTTGAATCCTACTTATAGATCGAGTCTTGAGAGATATTTTTGTGTACTCTTTTGTTCGCTGTCTCCCTTCCTTTCTGGATCTAGGTTGTATCTGTATACTACAGTTTCTTGTAATCAAAAAACCGATGGATGCCAATTAAGCCAGTAATGAACGTCACATGACGGCTATAGCTTGAACAAGGCTTCAGCCGACGAATAGTCCATGCTCTTTCTTCATTCCCCTTGACCTCTATCCTTCTGTACATACACACATTTTCTATACTATACCTAGCTATGGGAATGCAAGACTCCATCACCTCCCGACCAATGAGTCCAGTGTCTCTCAGCAGTCTTTACCGTACTTCCAACGCCATCGATGATTTAACACTAGTTCTCTCCGGTTTCTCACCAGACACCTCGCAAGAATCTCAGGCACATTTTATTTGCTGTTGTGGCACCGAAACTTGTGAAAATCTTCACTCCTGGTATGAATGCAAGGCTCGTCTTGAAAACAAGTTAACTTTGAGTGCCGGTGAGTGTTCAATCCCAGGGCCCGGAAGTGTCAATGGCTCCTCATGGACTGGTAAGAGGTTGGGCAGGCCCTACTCCAAAGGCATGAAGCATATGTCCGACAACATGAGGTGAGGGACTTCGACCGTCAACTCTTGACGTGCCGGCACGTTCACTCAATTTTTGATGTCCGCAGGTCAAATGCCAGATCAAACCAATCATGAACCTACGTCTACGGAACATCTCAGATGACGGAGACGAAGACGAAACCAAGGTTCTCCGACAGGAACAACTCGATGATCGATTTACAGAGCTGCTGAAGGAGAAACAAGCTTTAGAGAAGGTTTGTAAATATTATACATGAATCTGGGTTTCCCAGCTTATCTTGAGTGATTATTACCATACGCAGCGACTTAATCAAGTTATTGTCAATAACGAGGTCACAGAAGTCTCCAATAAGACACTGCTACAAGAACTCCAGGATTCTCGGGCCACCATCTCCCGTCTAACAGCACATCATGCTCGTTCCATTGGTTGGGACACTCGGCTAACTGCTGCCCTCAAGGAACGAGATGATATGCAGCAGGAACGGGATAGTGAATCTCATCGGGCGAGGCTGGCAGAGTCGAGGTTCGCTGCACTGAAGGACAAAACCAGTATGTATCCAATTACTGAATTCGAGTTTAGTGCAGTAACATTTTTTTAGGTAAACTGCAGACCGAAGTAAGGCGGTTACAGGATTCCCTGGAGGAGAAACGATCGTACCGGCTGGAGTCGTCAGGAGGCTTATTACAGGATGCCCGAAACACACTTGAGTCTCTGCGGGAAGCTGTATGTCAATGCCTGCCCTTGCGTCTCGTGCGATTGATAAACCTAGCTAGGATAAACTCAGCACTATGGATAGCCATGATGAGATTACAAGAATGCTCGAATCTCTTGTTCAAGTCAATGAGTCTCTTAGGCAAGACAACTCCGAATTGCAGCAACTTCTGGGTGATGCTCGAGAAGAATTCACCTCTCTTCAGGAAGAGTACGAAGAACACAAAGCCAATCCACCTATTGCCCTATCTGGGGGTGAGTATAGAAAAGTTACTTGCATTTGATTCATGCTTAACCCATCTTTGCTTAGCCAACACTCCGAATTCAAGACATTCGCATCGACTAAGTATTGCCTCTGTCGTTTCACCGAGGGATCCAGTAAATATCCTTTTTCCTCAAAATTTTCCCACTCCTGACCTCTGATAGGTTCTTACAAAAATTCGCCGTAAAGTTGTGAGTAGATTGCACATGGTATCTTTTAAATATGACTCAGTTTGTGTAAACAGGAAGCTATCACACCTGATCTAAATCAGCCACGTTCACCAACCGACTCTCTCTCCCCTTTCGACCCGAGAAGAACGCCCAGCAGCAAGGCATCGCCACGATATTCTCCGTCTCGCTATAGTTCCGAGATCGATATCGCAAACGACGATAAAGAAGCAGTCACTGTGGCAGAACAACGACGATCTCACAAGCCCCTCCTCCTACTTTCTCGTTCTCGTGGAGTCCAGACTGAACCAATTGATCATTATCCCTCCTCTTTCCTACCACCCTCTTCTATGCCTTCTCTCGTGCCATCGCTATCATCTCATGACCGGTCGGAAGCTTCGTCATTGTCGGATTCCTCTTCTACCCAGATAACTTCGCTCATCGATCGAATTTTGTCGTTGCTCGCCCGTATGACTCAAGCGGATCCATTGACTTTGACCAATCGTCTCAAACGGCAGCACCTTAAAGGCGCTGACGTAGGTCACTTGTCCAAGAGTACAATTGGGGGCATCCTTTCCGAAGTCAATGCGTTGCGCCAACAGTATCGTTCACTGTTGGAAGGAGACAATGTGACATTACCAGTGACTCGAAAAGATCTCCGTGGACTCTTCAAGTTCCTTCGAGACGTTTTTGTCGAGCTTGGACAAATAAAAACCACTCTCAACGAAGTGATTCTAGATCCGTCACTTGCTCCTAGGATTAGCGACAGGGCATTGCATCCCGAACGGGAGAAAGATACCGATCAAGATTTCTTTTCGACCTCGGTAGCACAAAGCTGGATCGCACCTATCTCCAGGTTATTTTCAACTCCCCGTAACGAGTTTCAATCTTCTTTTGCATGTTCAAACAGCTATCGGAACACTCGAATCGTACCGAAGTCGGGACCCGCCCTCGCAGCCTCTGCTACGACTGTGAATGTTGAATTCTCTGGTGTTGGAGGAAGAACAACCACGAAGATAGCAGGCTCTCCTGTTATTCGACCAAGGCCAACAGAAGGCACAACAGCACTTAAGGACATTTTCGCTGGTGCACCACAGCTCAGTACGAGCACAAGCACGAGTACGGATACCTGGGTTGTACTACCTTCGCTACCTCAAACACGTCGGATACCCCCGATAATGCAACTAGAACCACGTCCTGCGGTTGAATATGCCGCCCGTAGTTCCATGCCAGAGTGTACTCATACTATCGGACGTAACACCACTGTGCCCGCAATAGACAAGGCGGAAATACCCCGAGCTGTAGATGCTGTGATAGATCAGCAAAATCAAGTGACACTTTCACTGCAGAGGACGCTCAGGAGGAGAGGATTGTCGGATTCTTCGATCCATTCCACGTTCGCTGTTCATGGCCAGCAGCAACATCCACCAGCGACGGACGGTGCTCAGTCCCAAGTCAAAAACCCACTTGCCGATGTTCTAAAAAACGCATGGTCCGACGGTTCTTCAGTGTTTCAAGCTCTGAGCAAGACCGTCCAGGGTTTGAAGCTCGGCGGCATCGCTGAAGCTAATTCTGAGCCTCATCCAGGAAGAGGGAAAGCTGATACGGCACCTTCTGCTATAGGAGAGCCACGACAGTCGATCGGCGTTGGTGTCTCTTCTGGCCGGAAACGACTTCAAACACTTCGACCAACAAGATCCTGCGTGCCGGTACATCCTCCCCCCGAGGCAGGCTCCACGTTAACAAAAACGGATTATTCCACTGGGCACAAGGTTGTTACGTCATCAATATCAAAGCCAATGCTGGCATTGCATTCCTCCGCCTCCTTACCCAAGTCACCTAACACACGGAAGGCTGTGCCTATGAGCTCGTGGAAGGGTCGAAGACCGGACTTCACGTCTTGGGCTCCCACCAGCTTGATGCTAGATCCTGCTCATGGGATAAACGACCCATTCATCTCGAATGCAGTGGGCAGTTTTGGGGATGATTCCTTCTCCGCAGAGGGTACCTTGTCATGATGATTTTTGAGTTAGAGTTCTTTTTTTTCTTTGTCCCTGAGGCACGATTTATTTATCTATCTATCTATCTATCCAGACTATCTGGTTTTTGGCTTAACAATGCGCTATTCATTTTACAGGCTAGTCCATGTCTCCCAGTACATCAAGCTTATTCTGGTTGTATTTTATTGTCATCACCATCTTTAATTTTGAAAGTCCTGGTGTATTATATAGTATTGCACAATTTCTGAGGAGTAGCTAGTTTATCACTGTTGGGTATATCATGGATGAAATAATGACAGAAACACGCGGGTTGTAAGGGGTCCATAGAATGCAGACCAAGATCGTGCGAGTCGTCCGGTGGATAGAACAGAGGTCTATACTGTCTGAGGTAGTTCATCAATCTTCTTCTTCATCTCTATCAACCATGGCCAGCATTGGAAGATGCTGTCACTACACCTCGTGCAATCCGCCTTTTTCACTGCCTTGCTGATAAATTCCATGGAAAAAATGGTTTCGCTAGTGGGGCGCAACGCCAATTCGGCTTTTGCATCTCTCTCCCAACGATAATACCACCTAGGTTGTCCATGGCAAGTATAGAGAGAGCTATTGCATTGAATGCATTTAATCTCGACGGGA
>Ga0157363_1004213_pt1 | contig 13211 bp, 10 predicted proteins | sample AttsexASBM1_FD_111477 | JGI IMG/M metagenome (GOLD analysis project Ga0157363, IMG submission 111477) | Fungus gardens microbial communities from leaf cutter ant in Ribeirão Preto, State of São Paulo, Brazil - Atta sexdens ASBM1 | ecosystem: Host-associated > Fungi > Mycelium > Unclassified ...
AAATAACTATGATGATTTAATTCGTGATATATCAATAAAAGTTCAATGGCAATAATTTTTAAATTTCTTATCAAATTTGAAGTAGTTAGAATGAAATTCGTTAAAGATTGATTACTCAATATACGTGGCTCATGGTATACTTTTGTAGCATGATGATTTTTTAAAGTCCTTTCTCCATCATATTTTACAGTAAAATGGATAGAACACCATTTACATCTAGCGTTATATGCATCCTCCTTCGTTAGCTTGTTTATACATTTCTTGTTGAAGCGTCTTGAAATTTTGATGGAGCTATTATGTTTCTCTGTTTTGCATAAGAGCTCATTTTCATTTTGTCCATTAAAATAAATAATGTTCAATTTATAAAATTATAATCAAGTAAGAAAAGAATTAAATATTAAAAAATCAAATACATCAAAAGAAGTAGATTTATATTAATAATATAAAATTTTCTATAAGTCCGTTTATGTGACTACACAACGATTAAGAAATAAAGATCCTAAACATAAGAAATAAAAAAATTTTTTTATCTCAGAAGTTTAAAAAGAATAACAACAATTAATAATGACTTCGTTTACAATGAAAGATCTATTTTATGTCCTATATTTTAAGTCGAATCAACAAAAAACGAGGCTTTATCATAGACAAGATTACCATAAGTATTCGCGCTTTCTCTTCCATTGCGTTCTTTCTCTCTCTCCAACTTCCACGTTCTCTTTTCTTCTTTCGCACATGATTTTATTAAATAGATATAATATTTGCTTTTTATGATTTTTTAATAATATGACTCGGCAATAATTTTAATTTAGCAACTGATAATGTTTAGTAATACAAATGGCCAAGCGTTCCTAATTATCGAATTATTATCGAATTATTATTATTATTATTATTAAAACTATTGACTACCGAATTATTAACTACCGAATAACACTTATTAAATTATATGAATATTACTGAAAAACTATCGTTATTGATTCTTAATTATAGAGATAGGGGATAGAAATTAAAATACAATTTTAAAAAATTTCATATCTTATTTTTTTAAACTTGATATATTTATTTCTAGCGTTGCGACCACCAGTTGTATATATTTTAAATACATTTTGTAACGCACAATTCTTAACATGTTTTACACATCGCATAGTATTAGTAACATCTAGATTATGTTAAAAATCTATAGCTTCGTAATCAGCATCTCAATTGTCGAGTCGTTGCTATCGAATATATCAGCCATTCGCGTTTCTCATATCCTTTAACGTATACAAAGCCTTATTGTCGTCACTCTCTTCCACATCAATTATAGCCATTGTAATCAGGCATTTCGCTATGATGTTCATCATCCCATCTTCCCATTGCAATTCATAAGCACTTAGCCAGAAAGCGCAATACTTTTCTGACTTCGTCAAGAAATTCCATGGCATGGGACACGTAAAAACATAATAAGAAAGAATGACTCCTTTTTTCAACACCACCATTTCCTTTACGACAAATTTTTTTCCAACGATAAATCTTTGCAGATTCATAAACGTTGGTATAGTCATGATGAATGACTTTTCGAGATTGTGCTTGCAAAGAATCTTGGTTTTTATCTCTTGTTAAAAAGAGGGAGAAGATATTTTTTCTTTCAGCAATGATGATTTACGTAATCTTGCATATTACATTGAACGTTGGGCTATATTTGATCACGCGGTCGTATACGATGAGACAATAGGCTGTAGTATTCGGGTACATTCTCCTTGAATTCAAATTATAATCGTACCGCTTTTGATTCGTTTTGTCGCGAGCAGTCAATGATAACGTGAGTATAATCGTGAAAAAAGTTTGTCATGTTCAATAATGTTTCACGATTTTCCCAGAGAATTTGGTAATAAGACGTACAAAAACATACATACATATCACATAAGACAGCAGTTTTATATTTGTCAAAATCTAGATTCAAATCATCGTACGAATAAAATTCAGAGTTTAGATAGTTTTATGTTGGTTAACTTATAATGATCGAAGTAAGTTTTAATTGTTTTCATAATGTTTTTTTAGTTTGCAGAGCAAAGAGAACATATCTAGATTTTTTTCAGCTGAGTCGCAGTCTTGATAGTCCACGAATGTTTTGTCATGTTTTGCAATAAGGGATACTCATATAAATGAACGGAAACTCATATTTAGATATCATCCATTTTCCAAGGTATGTTGCATAGACAGCTTATTGATTTCTTTCAACATAACATGAGATATGCGCTATTGTATCTTAAATAATTCAAGCACTGGATCTCCCATAATGCAATTGTTGTCGTTACGCTCATATCAAAATCAATTTGTGACGAGCATTAATTACCACATTTGTAATCTCGCAAACGCCCAACAACGTGCTGAGCAGCACGCAAAAGTTAAAATATCCGTCAGATGTCATTAAATTTTTTAGAGTCAGACGGAATAAGTTTAGCATTATGCATAATCATTGTATTGTCACTTGAAAACGATGCATAGCTCTTTAGACTACTAGTCATTCCAATATTTCTATTATGATCAATCTCTGCACCATTGAGTTCATATCGAATTTCATCAAACATGAACGCCACGCAATTATTTTCAATTGTTAGTTGTTTTTATTGAGCATTTTCTTTTGATGTCAATCTACCTTCGATGTAGAGAACATTTCCGATAGCATGTATAAATCCTGCTTGTATGAGTATCCTTATCTTGTCGCTACGTCCAAACATGGTGTTGACGTATGGATTGTACATGTGAAACTCGAATATGATCGTAAAAGATCGGCTCACTTTCAATATTCAAGATATTAACCATCTCAGATATTTCGTACAATAAAACCTAATGATTATAAAAATTTATCGTGACACAGTTGCCTTCTACTGAACGATCGAATATTTTTGATCGTTGTCCCTCTAGCAAAAATTATGTCTCTATTTCGCCTGCTCTTTCAGAACAATCATCTCACGTTATCATTATCGTATCACTTTATTGCCTCTGTACATCAATTTAACGGTGATTTCTTCTCTATGAAAATCGAATAATCGTTCGTCTTGATCCCGAACCATTAAATCTGTAACCGTACAATCGGAAAGTAAATGATCTGTGTCGGTCTTTCCAATATCTTATATCCTGGTGACACGCTCGGTGAAAATTCATGTATCGTGTGCACGGACTTATCGTTGCTGTATGCACTTGTGGTTACGTTGCATTCAATACGAATGATATTTACGTTGATGTTTATCGATACATCTGATTCGTGTCACTGTTGCAGCTCCAGCACGCGATTCGATGAAAATCCCAACAGCGATCCAATATTGTGAAATTTGGTGAAATTTACTCGATAATTTGATCTCGCATTTGATCTCACTCTTCATTATATTGTTATTGAATAATTAATGAGTACTGTTCATCTTCTTTGCAAAGTGTTTTCTCTCTCGCAACATCATTAGGATAAAATTGTAGAATTGCACGTTAAATACTTGTTTATATCACGTATTTCGTACGACTCTTCGGGAATGATAATTTCTTTGTCATCTTTGTCAAAATAAAACTTATTATTCAATGAATTTATATTAGATATCGTATGGTAGGTTTCAAAGTCCATTAGACCGAGCTCATAATCGCCATCGTTCAAATTTACGACCGGAAAATAGCAGATCGCGAGGACGCTACTCTTACCAGTGAGCGTAAACTTCAGTGACGTGTTTGAATGAATACTAAGTTGAAAAAGTGCAATGACAATTCTTAATTAATCATTAACTGTTTATAAAAACTATAGACACAGTTGTCCACAGTTACTTTGATTGCAATGTTGACAAGGCGTGCAATTATCGATTTGCGTTACATTGAAATAACGTACTAATTCCTTCGATGATCGAAGATTGCCAAAACTATCAAAGTAAACAGCACGATATTCAATATCCAATAAATACCCAATAAGGTATAACTTGATTCATCAGCATTATCCAAATTTATAATACCGCTCTTGTTTTGATATACTCCTCCTGTTGATAAAGTAGTACGCATAAAAATATCTCTAAAATATGGAATATGCATAAGTTTTATCAGTTGTTGCAGTTGAACATTGGTAGTTATGTAACCGAATTCTCGCAAATTCACATAAGTTTCTTTCTCTATTCCACGATCGCCACATCTTTTAATCTCCAAAGACGAAGATCTTCTTTTCGTTGTTTGCTTGCCCTTTAGCTCCGGCACAATGATTCCGAGCTTTAATTCAATTATTCGATATAACGCTCCGGGAGAGGTAATATTAAAGGATTGCAAAACAATTTAGTTAACCATAATATTGTATATTTTTCGTTATATTAGATTATAGATCTCTTTATACATATATATATACACTTTTGATGATCGCTTATCCATACAATAAGATCACACGCGTTTCTTGTTTCACAATTGATAACACCCGTGACTACTTCGCTAGTCTATTCTGCAGCTTGCACAGTCAGGAGATAATTCCTCCCTTATTCAGATTGTCTAATATTTTTCTTAGTCGTAGTTAAAGGCCCTCCTTACTATCCTACTCTCGTCTTCTTTGGTTAATAGTCGGGAGACAATTCTCTTCACGAGAGCTTTCACGCACATACTTTTATCGCTCTCGGATCCCCGCTCTGACCACTTGTCTACTCTCTAACACTCGCTGTTGATGCTTATAGCGTTCGAATCGCTCGCGCTAATCATGCTTGCGGACTCGCATTTCCATCTTTGTCCCTATAATTACTCTTCATACCTTTCCAGATATATTCATCATTCGTTTGTCTCTTCTCTTCACTATGAAGATCTAGATAATTATGTTGATTATCTAGATTCTTTTTTTTCTATCAACGCCATATTTCTTTTGCTGCTTCCTTTCGACTACCGGTGTATAAGCTTAAATCCGCTGTTTGCTCATAGGTGAGCGTACAAAGCCCTGGGCACACAAGATACTTTTTTTTATGTGTTTGACATCTGTCAACATTAACCAGTGCACATCATCAGCAATTTCATACAACAACATACATTTTTTCTTTCGTAATCTAGTTTTCGTCTTTCAATCGTCTGGTTTTTTGCTAAAAGAAAAAGCATATGCGAGAAACTTTGCTTTTCTGTTTCAATTTAAAGAAATCGGCTGCGCAATTGAATGCTTGTGAAGGCCTATGGCGAGAATGCTTTATCGGAAACAACGTGCAGAGATTGGTTTCACAGGTTCAATGACGACAATTTTGACCTGAGTGACAAGAAGCGTGAAAATCGGCCCAGGAAGGTTGAGGATTGTCAATTGCAAGCTCTTTTGGACGATACTCAATCGCAAAAAATGCTTGCCGAGTAATTGTTTCTCAAGCAGCCATTTCCATGCGGCTACATGCCATGGAGAAGGTTCAAAAGATCGGAAAATAGGTGTCGCATGAACTGAATGATAGGCAGATGGAGCGACGCCAAAACACATGCCAAATTCTGCTTGCCAGACAAAAAAGAAAGTCATTCCTGCATCGGATTGTGACAGGCGATCAAAAATAGATCTATTTTCAGAATCCTAAACGCAAGAAATCCTGGGTTGATCCCGCCCAATCATCAACATCTTCCTCCAGACTAAATCGCTTCGGACGAAAGACGATGCTGTGCATTTGGTGGGATCAGGAGGGTATCATCTACTACGAGTTGTTAAAACCTGGTGAAACTATTGCTCACCGCTACCACCAACAACTGATCAAATTGCACCGTGCTCTGCGTGAAAAAAGGCCGCATTATCGGAAACGACATGACAAGCTGATTTTCCTCCACGACAACTCACAACTCGCACACGTCAACAATGGTCCAACTACTTGAAGACACTCAACTGGGAAGTGCTACCCCATCCCGCTTACTCACCAGACCTGGCATTTTCCGACTATCACCTGTTTTCGTCGATGGGCCACGCGCTCGCTAAGCGGCACTTCGATTCTTACGAAGAACGTCCAAAAATGGCTTGATGAGTGGTTTGCCTCGAAAGATGAGGAATTTTTTTGGCGTGGTATACAAATTGCCCGAAAGATGGGAAAAATGTACAGTTAGCGAGGGCAAGTACTTTGAATAAATTTGCTTTTGCTTCCTAGGAAAAAAAGTTTTTCTGATTAAAAAACAGCGGATTTAAGCTTATATATCTAGTATATTCCATTCCATTTGATCTTTACCGTCAATGTTCTAATATAATCCCTCGCATTCCCCTGATCCAGAAATTCGGATCCCGTTATCCTTTCTTTCCAAAACGTTGTTTTCCTATGGCCATCCTCGGAATCCGGTTTCAAACCGTTATTTCATTTAGTTTCACACGCCCAAAAAATTGACGGTTTTGATTTTTCAATTAGTTTCACACGCCCAAAAAATTGACGGTTTTGATTTTTCAAAATTCGCGTCCTTATGTGTTTCAAGGTAACGGTTTTAGGTTAAACACAAACTGTCATTCCAAAAAGTTAACGATTTTGGTTTTTCATCTTTATTTTGCACTTACCACCGTTTTTCCGGACTATCCTATATGCTAAATTCCTAGCGATTTCTCTCGATGTTTATTCGCCTTTCTGGAAGTACATTTTTCTTGATCTCTATTTTGATTTATTGCCTTCAGTGCTGCGTTCCAAAATGGCCGGTCACCCAGTTCATCGTTCTGAACGCAGCGTCTTACGTCTTTTCTAGAGCCTGTTCCTTATTTTATTATATTTTATCTTATTCTAATACTAATATTGTATCTTATTTTAATACTATATTCTAATTCTAATATCTTCTAACCTAATTCTCAAATAAAATAAAATCATGCACCATATATATATATATATATGGTGCATGATTTTATTTTATTTGATATATATATATATATATATACAATATATATAAGCATGCTTTGAACTAACTTCTATTCGCTTAACCTAAACTTATCGCTAATATTTTAACTCACATTTTATTCTTTATTTTAACATTTTTTTATTTATATCGCTTACACATACATTACTCCGACTTTTCTTGATGAGTTGCGAGTTCCGGGCCAGTTGGGATTCCGATTCCGATTGCAGTTACACCCTTCGATATTTTTGGCAATAGTTTAACGTTTTTTTTTTAATCTTTTTTATTTTTCCGTTGTGTCTCTTCGTCCACACTAGTACGGAGCGAGATAAACTCCATGACTGACTTTCCATGACGTAGTTATGACGTTTTTCCAGCTGACGTTGCGCAGCTTTATTATTGTTTACAGCTTTTGCGACTACTGCCGCGTCACTGACCAACGAGCCGAAGACTTTCAACAGCGGTAGAATAGATAAGATACCGCGTTTTACCATCGGTAATATTCGTTTTTTCATCGATTTTTTCTTCTTCATTTTCAAGCCTATATCAATTTTCATTTTAACTTTCATAGTCGCAAACAGCTGTGGCAGCAGCAGCTCTCTCTCTCTCTCTCTCTCTCTCTCTCTCTCTCTTTCTCTCTCTCTCTCTCTCTCTCTCTCCAAGAATCGAAAGAAAAAGATCATCTTTCGCGATAATCCGTTTCCGCACCTCCTCAGCGAGTATTTTGTTAGCTATGTGTCGTTTCGTGAAATTTTTGCTCCGCGAATAAGCTATGTTGTATTCGCGACCAATGGATTAATGCCTCGATCGCCTCTAGCCAATCGTTTTTCTAAATGTGTACTTGGACCACAAAATTGATATCCGGGGATATACAACTCGACCGGAAATGCGTTTATCGCGAGATTTAAAAAACCGCAGCCTTTTGTTGTTGTTGACATTTGCTATAATTTTTTATAAGCGGCGCTGGACCATATGTGGACAATATGTGATTGATGGCAGGACAAATTATAATGCTTCAAGCATCGACAATGTTGCTGAACCTCTGAATCAGCTTCGGATAATCTGTCCCACAATTGATCTAGGTAATTCTTAAACTCTCGTAACAAAATAATTTTCAGTATATATTCCAACTCTTTGGTTTAGAACTATGTCACAGTTGTCCGATACGATAGAAAGCATTTTGAATACTGAACAGTTTCGCTTTGCGTTATTATAAATACATTCGCTCTCGATGTCGTTTTTCAATATTATGAAGAGAGAAGGTATGAAGTTCGTGCGACTATCGCAGACAATCAAAGTGACTAATGTCGACAATAAAGTACAGACTGAAAAAGAAATTCGTAAGCATGGTAACATGCTGCCGATTTCTATACGCGGAATCTATCTGCGATCCATCGAACTTCGGTAAAACAAACGTGTTGATAAGTTTACTGATCCACATGACATACGTTTCGAGAACATGTTGCATCACCATATAGGTATGACAGGTTACCCATTCGAACAAACGCGCAAAATCACTTGCGTAAACTTCGGCATACAATCAATGGCACACCAACTTTTCCAATAAAGTTCGTAGCACATCAAATTGTAATGTACAATAATTATGACGAACTTCCGTAAAAATAGGTTAAAAAAAAAATCGAAGTGACAAGATATAGGTTATAAAAACGAATTTTATCGTGAAAACGAAGTATGTCTTCCTTCTTATAAGAAAAACTTGATCGATTATAATCAATATATAATATAATTTGATTACTTGAATTATTTTTACAGAGAACGATAATCAGAAATAAATATACTTTTACAAATTTAATATTAAATCATAAATCGATCAATAAATATAATTCACTGCAAATTTAAGTAATGACAATAATCGGTGAATCTTATATTTATTTTGGAATAATAATAATTCATTAATAACAATTAAATAAACTGATGTTAATAATTCATTAATAATAATTTAATAAACTGGCATTAATAGCATTATATAAATCTTTATATAGAAGTCTGCACTTTATAAAGAGGATTATTACTAAAAAATATACATTAAATATGATGCAACTTGGCAAATTTTATAAGATGTAAGTTAGTTATTTAAATGAGTATTTAAATGAATATTTAATGAATTTTTCACTAATGAAACCTTTGTAGATTTATATGCAGTAGGCATTTTTTATATTATGAAGATAATATCAGTTTAATAAATTGATTACTCTGTTCAATAAATCGAACTTTTTTATGGATCACGAATCCGATTAATTCTTAGATTTTATAACGCTGAAAACCAATCCAAATAAAATTGTTCTGTCATAAAATGTTGATAAAATTAGACTCAAAGATGCTAAAAATGGCATTTTTGGATAATTTTAAATTAAAATAGTTAAAAGACGTGATCATTTTCATTTACGGATTTATTTACAGTAATAAAAAATCTATAAAAATCGCCTATTGTATTAATTACTTTATGAAAAATATATAGTTATATACAGATGAATTAAAAGAAAGAAAAAAGCAGCTTATAATAGGAATTGCACAAAACGACTTCTAGGATTACCATTTTTGGCATTTTTGAGTCAAAAACAATTTTTCAACAAAACAAACAAAAAACAATTTCAAATTTTCTCAAAAACATAAGAATAATAAAACAATTTAATTTACTACAATGGATTTACTTTCAACTTAAAAAAATTTGTAAGAATTGTTAGTTTGATTTCTGATCTAAAATTCATGTTGAAGAATATTATTAATTTAATAACAAAATATTTTAATATTATTAATATTAATATTTTAAATTAAATATCACAAGGCATAAGAGTAGGGGAAATAGATAATTAATATCAACAATTATTGAATAGCTTAAAAAGTTTGTGAAAAGTTTCTGATACGTTTCACGATGGAGTTATATTAATGAAGATTTGGCAAATATGTTGCTTATTTATAGAGGGCCATAAAAATCAAAGTAAGACGCAGTTCTCTATGTGGAATGTTTTCCAAATAAGCGACATCTTAGGTATGAATTTTTTCAAAGTTTATTTATTAACATGGAATGTTACACGCTCCAACATTTATGGCATGCACAAATAAAGCAGCAATTATTGTAGAAAGAAAAGCTATTATTGCTAATCCATATACAAATAGACATTCTCTACAAGTGGATCATACAAAAGTTCAGAATTATTGAGAAAAATGTTGGATGGCATCCATTTGAAAAAACATAACAAAGATTATCTCTTCAAAATTTGCCTCATCGAGAAGCATTATTTTTTTATTTATGATTGGCTTTTAGAGTAAATAAGAATAATAAAATGCATTAGTAATTAGTGGCTGTCATTTCCACAATTGAAAATAGGCTTTGATTTTTTTTAATAATGTAGAACTTAAAAGAGAAATCAAATATTAAGCTTTTTTGGGGCTTCGGAAATCATTCAAGAATTAAAATATTACAAATATTGCTTCTTCGTGAGACAATGTCCACAAATTTTGAATTCAACACTATTTGTGCCATTTTGATTTAAAAAATATACAAAATCGTAATAACAAATCAGATTGATATTGCTAATGAAGATTTTGTTTAAAGAGAATTCTCTGGACAGATAAATACACCTATTGTAGTAATAGACACGCAATAAACTCTACTATATGGAGAAAAATCCTTATTGCATAGAATTTTTCTTAAAAAATTATCATTAGAAATGTTATTTGTCAACCTGGAACAAAGGTAATTGATTGCCACGATTTTGTAGATTTTTGAAATAAAATGGCTCGAATATTAATAAAGTAAAAACTTGTGACTGTCGTCTCACGATGAATCAATTCGAATAGTTTTTAAAGATAAAAAAATTTAAACTTCTCTTTTTCAATGCCTGATTTACACCGTACGTTTAATCCGACTTATAGATGTCTTTGTTTACCTATAGGTTAAACAAGGACACTCGTTGTTTAATTCGCGGATTAAGCGCATGATGTAAATGTAGCATAAACAATTATTTGAAAAAAAAATCAGTGCTATTCTAGCCGTGGTAAAAAATGATAACCACCAATTACTAATGTATTTTCTTCTTATTTGCTCTGAAAGCTAATCACAAAAAGCTTCTCTACGAGGCAAATTTTGAGGAAATAATTTTTGTCTTGTATGTCTTTTAAATGGATGCCAACTTTTTCTTTATTATTCTGTGAACTTTGATATATTCAGTTGGAGATCATATCCAATATTTCTCGTACTTGTATGCGAAATAGCAATAACAGCTTCTCTTACTGTTAATTGTTGCTTCTGCTCGTTGCATGTTGAAGCGTGTAATGTCCCATATTGAACAAGTCTAATAAATAGACTGTGGAAAAATTCGTGCCCTGGGTATTACTTGTTAGGAAAAAACGTTCCGTATAGAGAGTTGCGGCTTGTCTTTGATTTTTCTGGCACTCTCCATAAATAAGCAATGTATTTGCCAATCTTCGTTCGTACAACGCTCCATCATTGAATAGATATAATAGACTTCTCGCAAACTTTCCAAGCTGTTTAACAACTGCTATCGTCAGATTGTCCAATATTTTTTCACATATAGGCTGTGTTCCCAATACTGAAAATATATAGTGCACGTGACGTAAACGTATACATTTCAATATTGATAGTATTGGAACATTTTGGAACACAGTCTTAAAAGAGCACATAGATTTCATCCATATATATCGTATGTCGTATCCATATATCCATATATCGTATCCATATATCGTGTTATGTATCAATCTATACGATGTGCAACGTAACAATAACATGGTATGAAATGATAGTATGAAATGAATTATTTCTTTAGCGTATCATTATTGTGTCTCTTTTAAATAGAGAAAATGCATAATTTTCCCTAAGTTTTTCAGAACGATCAATAGTAAGCACATAGCCGCATTTATATTTATTTTATTATGAAAAAGAAGAAAAAAGAACTCATCTTGTTGATATTAAAATGGTACTTGTGTAGAAAAATTTACAATGATATTACAATAAATCTAGCTTGATATAAATATCATAAATAATAATAAAAACGATTATCAGCGGATCTTCTGCATAATTTATTGGAATGTTAATAATTGTTATTAAATTAACAGTCAATTTAATATATGATGATAAGCATATTTATATAAATAATGCTAAACACATGTAACAAAAGAATTATTAATTCAAAATGTTCATTAAACGTGATGTTAAATTACATCTTATAAAACTTATTAATTTGCATCATATTCAATGTATGCTTTTTAGTAATAATCATCTTAGAGATTTATAAAATATAGATGTAATATGCAGTCATTTATATAAATAATTATATAATGCTTATTAATCACAGTTTATTAAATTATCAATTTAATTATTATTCTTTTAAAATAAATATTATAAGATTATAAGATTTATAAATATTATAAGATTTGCCGATAATTGTAATTACTTAAATTTGCAGTGAATCAAATTTATTGGTCGATTTATAATTTAAATTTGCAAAGATATATTTATTTCTGACTTTCGTTCTCTGTAAAAATAAAGTTCTCTGTAAAATAAATCAAGTTAAATTATATTACATATTGATTATGAACGAGTTTTTCTTATAAGAAGCAAGATAGAAGTTCATTTTCACGATAAATTCGTTTTTATATCTATATCTTGCGTAGACTTCGGCTTCTGTTTTAAACTTCTATTTCTACGGAAGTTCGTCATAGTTACATCACAATTTGAGGTGCTACGAACTTTATTGGAAAAGTTGGTGTGCTATTGATTGCGTGCTGAAATCTACGCAAGTGAACGATCTTGCGCGCTTGCTCGAATAGGCAACCCGTCATACTGACCTGGTGATGCAATACCCTGTACGTATACTCGAAGTCGTTGCACAGCCAAAATACTTGGAGAATTTATTAGCATTTATTAGCATCGAAAAAATTGTTTTTTTTATATTCTCTAATAATAACGATGTAATACCATCGAACGAGGCGATTCTAAATTCCAGTTTTGTCTTCGTGGCATGACAAGCAAGACGCGATCAGAAAGTACTTCGCGATGGGTTGACACGCTGACATCAACTGCTTCTATTTATATCAGACATACGCAAAAATACCGAAGCATCTTATACGCGATAATGCAATTTGTTGATCCTGTTCAAACAGTACCAATCTGAAACATATATATAATGAATCATGTAAATACCATCTTACGAGAATTTCTGCGAACTGTGTCGTTGCTGTTGGCAACAAAATCATTCATAGTGACAGATAAAGACAGTGCGCTTACGAATGGACGATACAGAAAAAAAATGAGTATGCAATACCTTAACGTGATTAATCGTTGTCAATACGTCAATTACATAACTTTTCCTTTCGAGTACAACATGGATAACAGTAAAAAACTCAAGGATCGCCAGAGCGAAACAAAA
>Ga0157363_1004214_pt1 | contig 13211 bp, 10 predicted proteins | sample AttsexASBM1_FD_111477 | JGI IMG/M metagenome (GOLD analysis project Ga0157363, IMG submission 111477) | Fungus gardens microbial communities from leaf cutter ant in Ribeirão Preto, State of São Paulo, Brazil - Atta sexdens ASBM1 | ecosystem: Host-associated > Fungi > Mycelium > Unclassified ...
CCGTCAGGCAGGCCCATGATGCGTTTGTACTCGTCCGAAATGAACTGGATATCCGGTTCCATCAGCCAGTGCCAGGTGCCAGTATGGCTGATTTTCTCACCCAGCATTAATGACGTCTGACTGGCGCGCAGCTGCTTCTCAATTTTGCCACGCTGGATGTTTTCGTCCATCAGCTCGGCGTAGAGCCGGGCCGTTTCCAGCGACACTGCCGCCTGAGATCCCAGCATCGAGACAATGCGCGAATGTTCGGCGGTAAACACATCCGGCATCAGTCGGTTTTCGAGGTATAGCACGCCCACCATCTGCGCCTGCTTGAACATCGGTACACACATCACGGCCGCCCCGGAGGCCACCAGGTAGTTGTCCTGGCTAAAGGGGCTGAATACTTCCGGCTTACCGGTGCGGATCTCTTTACCGGTGCGTATCACGGCGGACAAGATCGAGAGCGGCAGATCAGTGGCAACCGGCACCTCTTTAACAATTTTGACACGAATCCCCTGAGCGGTGGTGGTCGCTCTCGCCTGTATCTCCGGCACATTGCCATCGACCAGCCGAATCAACATGCAGTCCTGCGCCCCGGCTCGCTCCACCAGCATCACCATCAGGGTATGGATCAGACGGTCAAGATTGATCTCTTCGGTTAGCGCACGCATCGCCGTGACCATACTTTGCAGATCGCTGATGGCGGCGCTCTGCTCAAACGCCACGGTATCCAGCGCCGTATGCGGCGAGGGGTGCGCTAATCCGGGATACAGCGATTCAAGTTGGTGCACTTTGGCGCCAGCGCCCCACCGCCCCCAGGCCGCGATGGCGCCCTTGATATAAGCTTCTGCCGCAAAGCGCATACCACGGGCCTCGGCCGTTCGAGCCGCCAGCTCGCAGGCCAGTCCGTTGATATGATGGAACTCACCCTGACGGGATAAATCGATGGCTTTTTCGTACTGCTCAGTAGCCTTAGCGGTTTCGCCTTCCAGCCTGTCCAGTTCAGCCCGTAGCAACGCTTCTTTGTCCGCAAAGGTCTTTTCATTCTCATTCGACCAGGTCACCAGCCTCTCAAGATGGCGCAGCAGTACCTGCCGATGTTCGGCCGTATATTCCTCTGCCTTGAGTGGGATGGAGAGTGACAGCGCGCTATAGAGATGAAGATCCAGCAGATGCACATGACCCGGAATGAAGTCGGTAAGAGGGGCGGCATCAGCAAAATACCTTCCCGCCTCCTCATATTCACCGGCAAAAAAGTGTGCCATGCCCTTGTAGAGGCGGCACCAGAACTGCATCAGCAGCACCGGCTCGATGGCAAACTCATGCAGCTTTTTGTCTAAATCAGGCGGTATGAAGTGATTCCCAGAGAAAATCTCCCCGCGCGGCTTACGCAAAAACATCACGTAATCCAGCTGCATCCCTAACACAATTTCAACGTCGCGGAACTGTGCCTTGCGCACGTAAGTCATGCCACGCGTTATCGAAGTACAAACGCCGTCAAGGTGATCGCCTCGCGTGAGGTAATTCATCACCAGATGACGCAGCGCCAGACACGCCGATGTCCGATCGCCAATTTCGACCCCGACATCAAACGCCGCTTTTGCGCGTTCAATGGCATAGGTGAGCGGCATCGTCCAGATACTGACCTGATCGAGTGGCAGCAGCGTGCGCGCCTTGTAGCTCACGAAGTCGTGTTTATACACCAGCTCACGTGCCAGTAACGCGCTGGCAAATCCACGGCTGTACTCATCATACTGATCGCCACACACCACGCCATACCATGACAGCGCGAGCGTCGAGGCACCGCTCAGGCCGCGTGCCATGGTCAGATGCAGCAGTTTGCACAGGATCAGGAATTGCAAACGCGGGCAAATAAACGCCGCGAAGGTACTGGCACTCGCCATCAAATTCATGATCGCTTCGGTTTTTTTACAACTCACCCGCGAGAGGGATCGAAAACGCGTATAAGGATTTTTCCCCACGTCATCTTTGAGCAGCATTCTTGCCGCATCACACTCGTCCTGATCGGGGTAGCGATTCAGCTGGATGTCAAACACCGCCAACCAGGCAAGTGCCGTTTCCAGCGCCAGTTGGCTGTCTGACCTGCGCATATGAATTTCAGCGATCAGACTGGCTGCTTCTGCTTTGTCTGTTACCTCACCGGGCGAGACCAAAATCTGTGAACTGAGTGTCATGGCACTCAGCAGATTACCGTTGAGGAACTCGCATTCAGCCTCCTCCAGCAGAAATTCATTACTGCACTCACTGCCGGAACGGAGCGTTATCTGACGGGCAAACTGGAGATAGCGAAGCGCAGAGACATAGTCACCGGTGATTTTTGCCCGGCGTGTTGCCTGCAAAAGCAGCGGGCAAAACCGCGCCGTTTCATCGGCAATCACTGCGATATTCTGGACCGACACCAGGTGATGTGCGGCGCTGAACAGCGGGGCATTGGCCAGGTCGAGGCTGGATTCCTGCAGGTAATAACGCGCCGCAGCAAAATGAAAATCATCCTTCTCCTCAGGGCTCAGCAACCCCATTGCCGCTTCATGCACGCTGTCATGCATAAATGACCACGTGGTGTCGCTTAATGCGATTAACCGCGTCTGCGCGGCGGCTTTGAGTCTCTCACCCACCCTTTCCGGTGAAAGCGTCAGGATCGCGCTGATGTCGCGAAGCGCGCCAGTGGCACCCATCAGTGCCAGTTCACCCAACAGCATACGAGCGGCACGAGGCAGCGTTTTAAGATCTTCCAGCACGCAGGCTGCGACATTTGCCGCGTAATGGCTGTTTTTTAATGCCTGCGCGTCATAGGTCCATTTAAAGGCGGCGTGATGGGTGATGTGGTGATCGCGCACCGCCTGACGGAAAAACTCATGGGTCGCGAGGGGATTGCCCGCGGTTTTTTCAAACACGATCTGTGCCAGTTCGGCAGTGGCGGCACTGCGGCTATGAAACATGCCCGCCAGCCAGCGCGCAATATTTTTAGCCGACAACGGCTCAGGGGTCAGATCGATAATGCGTGATGCGCAGGCGCGAATGCGGCTGAGAGTGCCTGCAACGTGAGGACAGGGCATTGAAACGCTATCGCGATGGCTGATCACCAGTAATAGCGGAAGATCCTCGCTCAGGCTCAGCAGATTTTGCAGCAGCTGAAGGGTCGCCTGATCGGCCCAGTGCACATCATCGATCAGCATCACCAGTGGCCGTCCTGGTGCGGTAAACGCTCTGACCAGGCTGCAGGCGACCAGGTTTAAGCGATCGCGCGCGTCGGGTAAATTCGTATCACGCTGCGCCACCGCTCTCTTGTCGAGCACCACGCCCAGTTCCGGCACCAGATTGACAGCCAACCCGGCAAACTCGCCAAGATTGCGTGAAATATGCGCTTTCCAGCGCGCCATCTCCTCGGCCGGCAGCCCCAGAAGATGCAACGTCAGCATACGAAATGCGGTGGTAAACACCGAGAACGGCAGCACCGGTGAGTTTTTATCGGCTTTCACTACCGTCAGCATGGCGTTTTTACTGCGTAAAACCTTCAGTGCCGAGACGATTAACGATGACTTCCCCGAGCCTGGTGCGCCGTTGATCACCACCAGCGTGTGCTTCCCGCTGCGGCTAACATCATCAAATGCCGCCAGCACATCCGCTGCCTGCGCGTGATCGGCATACAGCGTCTCGGAGGAGAGCGTCAGCGGCTGTGCGTCTTGTTGCCCCAGCGCGAATGACTCAACGGCGCCATCTGGCATCAGGTTGGATTCACAGCGTTTTAAATCCGCCATCACCCCTTCTACCGTCTGATAACGATACTCAGGAGACTTCGCCAGCAGGCGTAAAATAATCGATGACAGCACCACCGGCACATCGCGGCGCAGCATGTGCGGCGGGATCGCTTCTGATGCGATGTGATGATGTACCCACTCAGACATGCTACCGTTCGCGCTACCGTAGGGCAATTTGCCCGTCAGCAACTCATAAAGCACGATGCCCAGACTGTACAAATCGCTGATGCGGCTGACGCGATGTACCGTGCGCGAGGTATGTTCAGGCGACATATAAGCCAGCGTGCCGCCGATGACCGGCGTGCGGGCGGGTTGCATCAAATCGGATTCCAGCGAGGAGAGTCCGAAGCCACCCAGTTGCACCACATTCTCTTCAGTAAAGAAAAAGTGAGAGGGTTTGATGTCGCCGTGTACCAGGCCTTGCAAATGCATCTTGCCAAGCGCCTCACATAGCAGTGTGGCTTTATGGAAGAACTTTTTCAGGTTGCCGGGGGGCATGCACAGCTGATCAGCCAATGTGCGGTAGTTAAACGGGGTATAGAGCAGCGCATAACGCCCCTGATAGGAGGTAAATCGAATGGGTTTGATCGCCCCGCTCTCGGAGAGCATCGCTCGCAGGGCAAACTCATTTTTCAGCAGTTGGGTGACCTGAAAAACCGCCTCTTCTCTGGCGGCGGTCGCCAACATAACACTTTCATCTGACACTGCATGCCTGCCAAGCAGCCACTCGATGTTGCCCTCCTGTGCCAGCGGGCTGAACACGATGTCATCATTCAGTACATAAGCGGTTTCATCAGACAGGTTCAAAGCCAGAAAAAGTGAACTCATGGTCGCAACGTCCGGACAGATAACTCAGCCCGAATATGTTCGAACAGCGCGTCAATATCAATAGGCTTGCGCATGAAGGTGATGGCGCCCAGGTTGATGGCGTACCACAGTAAATTGTCATCGCCATTGCCCGAAATGATGATGCCTGGCGGGTTGTTCAGCTGTGTTATCAGTTCTTTAAACAGGTCAAAACCAGACATGCCTTTGAGTTCGACGTCAATGATAAACAGCGCTGCCTCTCTGAGCGCTGTTTCATCACTTAACAATGCTTCCGCTGATTCGAATGCCTGCGTCTCATAGCCTTCAGACTGCAGCAGGTTGGTCAGGGCACTGCGAACGGAACGGTCATCATCCACAATGATGATGCGCTGCGACAGCTGCATGCTGTATTCCTTAATAAAATTTACCACTCCCTGACGCGCATCATTAGGCGTTTTTATCACCCGAAGCCGGTGGAGTATCAATGGCTCTCGGTGGATATTCGTGGCGGAACCAGGAGAGAGCGATCCGTTCACGCTTTATCAGCCGTTGGCAAACCGGAATAATATGTTCGCCGATTTGCATCCCCAACAGGCCCAACAGCGCAATGACAGGTGGAGCCGGGGAACTGACATCCATGACGGCATAAAGTAAGCCGATGAGTATGCCTACCACGAGCGATAAAACATAGGATTTCAGCATGATTATCCCACTTGTCCTGAGGTCAAGAGCGAGGCGTGAGGACGAGAGTCCGCTGCCACGGGGAGCGTGAGACCCGCTGGCGTAAACGCAGCCGCATCCTGATGCAGCAGCTTACCGCCCAGCGCACTGCCAATCACCATGCCCAGCAGGCCAATCAGTGCCACGGCTGGCGGGGCCGGAGAGCGAACCTTGAGCAGTGCATAAATAAGACCGGCTAACGCGCCAGCCCCCAGAGAAATCAGCAAAGGACTCATGGGTCCTCCTTTGTAAAAGGGGGGCCAGCGCACAGGTCTGGCCCTTAACACGTTAGCGAACCGGGGCAGGAACCGGCGCCAGGGTACGGTGCTCACTCTTCTGACGAGAAGGCGCTTTATGAACCATGGTGTAGGCGTAATCCACGCCGATACCGTAGGCACCGGAGTGCTCTTTGGCGATATCCATCACCGCGGTGTAGGTGTCTTTGTGCGCCCAGTCACGTTGCCACTCCAGCATCACCTGCTGCCAGGTCACCGGGATCACGCCAGCCTGAATCATGCGCTGCATCGCATAGTCGTGAGCCTCTTTGGTGGTGCCGCCTGATGCATCCGCCACCATGTAGATTTCGTAGTCGCCTTCCAGCATCGCGCACAGTGCAAAGGTGTTGTTGCACACTTCCGTCCACAGACCCGATACCACCACCTTTTTCTTACCATTGGCTTTCAGCGCATCACGCACTTTCTGGTCATCCCAGGAGTTCATTGAGGTACGTTCAAGAATGTCCTGACCCGGGAACACATCCAGCAGCTCCGGGAACGTGTTGCCTGAGAAGCTCTCCGTCTCAACGGTGGTCAGCACGGTAGGAATGTTGAAGACTTTGGCCGCTTTCGCTAATGCGACAACGTTGTTTTTCAGCACCTGACGGTCAATCGACTGCACGCCAAACGCCATCTGTGGCTGCTGGTCGATAAAGATGATCTGGCAGTTCTGCGGCGTCAGTACTTCAAGTTTGCTAGTGGTCATGGTTTTGCCCATTGAGGTTAGTGTGGCGAAGTTTCGCGAAATTGAACGGTGTCAAAAGAACAGTCATGCCAGGGATGCCGCGTTTACGGCAGCTCAGACTCACTGTCTCAGCGCAGTGTAGGGAGCCTTTTTTTTCCACACTATTATCTCTAGGTATAACTATACGAAGGTATACCTATCCCTTTGTATAACTAGACGCTCTCCTGGCCACCTGAACATAATTCCGCCTATTACTTCTCTTGCGCATGTGCAGGACCACTCTCTTCAGGAGGTTTTATGGTGACTTTAGGTAAGGCGGACGTCATTCTCACCAATGGCCGTTTTCACACCGTTGATCGCGGCAATCCGGTTGCCGATGCGGTGGCGATTCGCGATGGTAAATTTCTGGAAGTCGGCACCCTTGCCGAAGTGATGCAGCATCACTGCGAAGGCACTAAAGTCATCGACCTGAAGGGCCACACCGCCGTGCCGGGTCTGAATGACTCGCACCTGCACCTGATTCGTGGCGGCCTCAACTACAACCTCGAATTGCGCTGGGAAGGCGTGCCCTCGGTGTTTGACGCGCTGCGCATGCTGAAAGAACAGGCGCTGCGTACGCCAAATCCGCAGTGGGTACGCGTGGTGGGCGGCTGGACGGAGTTCCAGTTTGCTGAACGCCGCATGCCAACACTGGATGAGATCAACGAAGCGGCACCGGACACGCCGGTGTTTGTGCTGCACCTCTACGATCGCGCCCTGCTCAACCGCGCTGCGCTGAAAGTAGTGGGTTACACCAAAGACACCCCCAACCCGCCAGGTGGCGAAATCCAGCGCGACAGCAATGGCAACCCAACCGGCATGCTGATTGCCCGCCCGAACGCCATGATCCTTTATGCCACCCTGGCCAAGGGTCCTAAGTTACCGCTGGAACAGCAGGTCAACTCGACCCGTCAGTTTATGCGCGAACTGAACCGCCTCGGCCTGACCAGCGCCATTGATGCAGGCGGCGGTTTCCAGAACTACCCGGAAGATTACGAAGTCATCGCTGAACTGCATGAGAAGAAGCAGATGACGATTCGTATCGCCTATAACCTGTTTACCCAGCGCCCCGGGCACGAACTGGAAGATTTCGAGAAATGGACCGACATGCTGACGCCGGGTCAGGGTAGCGACTATTTCCGTCACAACGGTGCCGGTGAAATGCTGGTGTTCTCCGCCGCTGACTTCGAGGATTTCCTTGAGCCGCGTCCGGATCTGGCGCCAGGTATGGAAGATGAACTGGAGCGCGTGGTACGTCATCTGGTTGAACATCGCTGGCCGTTCCGTCTGCACGCCACCTACGACGAATCCATTAGCCGCATGCTTGATGTGTTTGAAAAAGTGAACCGCGATATTCCATTCAATGGTTTGCACTGGTTCTTCGACCATGCCGAAACCGTGACGCAACGGAACATCGACCGTATTAAAGAGCTGGGCGGCGGCATCGCGGTTCAGCACCGCATGGCTTTCCAGGGCGAATACTTTGCCGAACGCTACGGCATTGAAGCCACCCGCTATACTCCGCCGGTGGCGCGTATGCTGGAAACCGGTGTGCCGGTCGGTTTGGGTACGGATGCCACCCGCGTCGCCAGCTATAACCCGTGGACCGCACTTTACTGGCTGGTCTCCGGTCGCACCGTCGGCGGCATGCAGATGTATGACGTCAACGCCCGCCTTGACCGTGATACCGCGCTGATGCTGTGGACCCAGGGCAGCGCCTGGTTCTCCAGCGAGCAGGGGAAAAAAGGTCAGATCAAAGCTGGCCAGCTGGCGGACATGGTGGTGCTGAGCAAGGACTACTTCAGCGTGCCGGAAGAGGAGATCAAAGGGATCGAGTCGGTTCTGACCCTTGTCGACGGCAATATCGTTTATGCCGCCGGTTCGTTCAGCTCAGAGGCCCCACCGTCTATTCCGGTGCTGCCAGAGTGGTCCCCGGTGGTGAAGGTGCCGGGTCACTACCGCAGCGCGCCGCCAACGGCACAGACGCGCGTCGGCATGCAGCCGATGCCGCACCAGTGCAGCGGCCCGTGTGGCGTACACAGCCATTCACACGATATCGCGCGCGGTGCCAACCTGCCGGTGTCGGAAGAGAACGCCTTTTGGGGCGCGCTCGGCTGCAGCTGCTTCGCGTTCTGATTATCATGACGAGTCTCTTCTCTCAGCCGCCCCGCGTGAATGCGGGGCTGTTCTTCCTGCGCCTGACCGGCTGCCTGCTGTTACTGCACGTACACGGGCTGCCTAAGGTGTTCCATTTCAGCGAAGAACTGACACGTATCGAGGATCCTTTTGGCCTCGGTCCTTATATGAGCTTAATCCCGGCCATCTTTGCCGAGGTGATCTGCCCCATCTTCATCCTGCTGGGCATCTTCACTCGCCTGGCCTGCCTGCCGATTATCGGCGTGCTGCTGGTGGCGATGGTGTTTGTGCACCCCGGCTGGAGCATTGCTGAAGGTCAGTTTGGCTGGCTGCTGCTGATTATCTTCACCACCCTGGCCATTACCGGACCAGGCACGTGGCGTATCGCGACCGCGAAACAGCAGGGAATCCGACATGGCGCAGGTTAATGATATCAATGACGTTCCTCAGGAAGAGGACGCCATCGCCACGCCAGCCACAGAGACCTCAACCAGCGCATCACCCTGGCAACCACTGCGTCAGCCGATTTTTCGCATGCTGTGGATTGCCACCGTGGTTTCCAACATCGGCTCATGGATGAACGATGTCGGGGTTAACTGGACCATGCTGACGCTCAGCGCCGACCCGCTGAATGTCGCGTTGGTCCAGGCGGCCAGCAGTCTGCCGATGTTCCTGTTTGCACTGCCGTCAGGCGTGCTGGCGGATATTATCGACCGTCGTAAGTATCTGCTGTTCTCCCAGCTGTGGGTGTTTATCGCGGCGGCCAGTCTGACTGTGCTCTCCTTAACCGGGCACGTCACGCCGCTGGTGCTGCTGATGGCGGCGTTTCTGATGAGCGCGGGCGCGGCGATGAGTTCGCCACCTTTTCAGGCCATCGTGCCGGATCTGGTGGAGAAACATGAGCTGAGTCCGGCGATTGCGCTGAACTCGCTGGGCATCAATATCAGCCGTGCGATTGGCCCGGCGCTCGGCGGTTTAATCCTCTCCTTCGCTGGTCCGTGGATGGTGTTCATGCTCAACGCTCTGTCGGTGCTGGGCGTGGCATGGGTGCTTTATCGCTGGAAGGAGGCCCCCAGCGTGCAGCGCCTGCCGCCTGAGCACTTCTTCTCAGCGGTGCGCGCGGGTATTCGCTACGTCCACGCCGCACCGGTGCTGCGCAATGTGCTGGTGCGCACCGTGGCGTTCTTTGTGTTCGGCAGCGCGGGCTGGGCATTGCTGCCACTGGTGGCGCGCCGTGAGCTGGGATTAGGGCCTGGCGGCTACGGCATTATGCTGGCGTTTATCGGTGTTGGCGCTATTTGCGGTGCGGTGCTGCTGCCGCGTTTGCGTCAACGCTTCAACCCGGACCGACTGATGGTGCTGGCCAGCCTGATGTTTGCCGCCACGATGCTGGCGCTGGCATTCGTCCGTCATTTCTGGCTGCTGAATGTGTGTGAGTTCTTCACCGGCTTCGCCTGGATTGCCGTGCTCTCCACGCTCAACGTGGGTGCGCAGCGCAGTGCCGCGAAGTGGGTGAAAGCGCGCGCGCTGGCGGTGTATCTGACGGTGTTTTTTGGCTCGATGACCGTCGGTAGCGCCATCTGGGGCCAGCTGGCCTCGCACTTCAGCATTCCGGTGTCGCTGTGCGTGGCGACAGTCGGCATGGCGTTGGCCAGCCTGACGGTGCTGCGCTGGCGGCTGGATCAGGACCCGGATCTCAACCTGGACGTCAGTGACATCAGCGAGAGCATCCCCGCACTGGATATTCATCACGATCGCGGACCGGTCCGTGTCAGTTACGAGTATCTGGTCCGGCGGGAAGATGCGCACGCATTCACGCTTTGCATGCAGGATATGCGCCGCGTTCGACGTCGTGGCGGCGCGGATAACTGGGCAGTGTATGAAGACATTCTGCAACCGGGCATCTTTGTTGAAACCTTTGTGGTGGGATCCTGGATGGAACACCTGCGCCAGCTGGAGCGCTACACCATGAACGATCAGAAGATCCAGACCCGCGTCTATCAATTCCATCAGGGTGAAAACATGCCACAGGCGCGCTATCTGGTTGCGCCGGTATAAGCATCAACCTCAACTATTGTTGTTCAATTTAACGCAAGGAAAATCACGATGAGCACGATCAAAACAGCTGATGGCACTAACCTGTATTACAAAGACTGGGGTAAAGGAAAGCCGGTACTGTTTAGCCACGGCTGGCCACTGGATGGAGATATGTGGGACAACCAGTTGAACCTGCTGGCCGAAAATGGCTATCGCGTGATCGCTTTTGACCGCCGTGGGTTCGGCCGTTCAGACCAGCCTTGGACCGGATACGATTACAACACTTTCGCTTCCGACATTAACGACCTGATCACCTGCCTCGATTTGCAGGATGTGACGCTGGTCGGCTTCTCGATGGGCGGCGGTGATGTCACGCGTTATATCAATAACTACGGTACGGGACGCGTGGACGGCCTGGTGCTGCTGGGTGCAGTGACGCCGATCTTCGGTAAGGCGGAAGACTATCCGGCGGGGGTTGATCTGTCAGTATTTGAAGGGATCCGTCAGGGGCTGCGTAAAGATCGCGCGCAGTTTATCAGTGATTTCGCCGCGCCGTTCTATGGCACCAATGCAGGCCAGACTGTGTCTGAGGGTGTATTGACGCAAACGCTAAACATCGCGCTGCTGGCGTCGTTGAAAGGCACGCTCGATTGTGTCACTGCGTTCTCCGAAACCGACTTCCGTCCGGATATGGCCAAAATCGATGTGCCGACGCTGGTGATCCATGGCAGCAATGACCAGGTGGTGCCGTTTGAGACCACGGGCAAACTGGCCGCAGAGATGATTCAGGGGGCCAAACTGAAGGTGTATGACAACGCGCCGCACGGCTTTGCCGTCACCCACGGTGACGAGCTGAACGCTGACCTGCTGTCATTCCTGAAGACACTGTAATTGCATGAAGCGTAGAACGATCAGTTCCCTCATTCTGATCGTAAAAAAATGACAGCCACACATCACTTTATGGCTGTCATCTTGAGTGGAGAAGCTTTCACTGACCGGCTCCCAAGCCGGTCTTTTTTTAACGCGTGGGCTGATTGGTCTCTAATGGCCGCACATCAAACAGAAGAACTTCCGCCTTTTGACCGCCACTGAAGGTCAACTGTGACTCCTGGCGTACGCGCGCACCATCGCCCGCGTCAAAGATCAACCCGTTCATCACAACACTGCCCTTCGCCACGTGAATATAGGCATAGCGGTTGGCATCAAGCTGCACCGTCTCCTGCTCATCACCGTCAAACAGACCGGCATAAATGCGCATGTCCTGGCGGATCTGCAGGGAGTCCTGCTCACCGTCCGGCGAAATGATCAGCTTGAATCTGCCGCGTTTCTCATCTTCAGAGATGCGCGTCTGTTGATAACGCGGCTCACTGCCCTTCTCCGCCGGGACCACCCAGATTTGCAGGAAGTGAACGCCGTTATCTCGTGAGTGGTTAAACTCACTGTGCGTCACCCCGGTGCCTGCACTCATTAACTGAACATCCCCCGGTACAATCACCGAACCGGTCCCCATTGAATCCTTATGCTCCAGCGCGCCCTCTAATACATAAGAGATAATTTCCATATTGCTGTGCGGATGCGCGCCAAAGCCCCGCCCCTTTGCCACCCTGTCATCATTAATAACCAGCAAGTCAGAGAAACCGGTTTGTTTAGGATCCCAGTAATTGGCGAATGAAAACGTATGGCGTGAATGCAACCAGCCATGATCACCGAGACCACGAGCATCGGCTAAGCGTTGTTCAATCATGTTTACTCTCCTGAATGTAAGGGAAAAGACGCCAGTGCCCTTTCGATAGGAGAAAAATTATCGTAAACATAATTCGTCAACAATGCGTTTAAATGGCAATGAATGTCTCATTTTAGTTGTCAATTTAAGAGGCGTGTGAGTTCTGATAAAGGAGGATGAACGCAGGCGATTAATGTTCAATTTTTTTGACTTACTTGAACATGATTATGTGATTTTCATGGTCACAGCTTAGGTCTACTATTCATCACATCGAGGCAAAACGCCTCACCAAATCTAAATTAACCTAAGGAAATGACCATGAAAAACATCAAAACTTTCGTTGCAGTTATCGCACTCTCACTGGTTTCATCTGCGAGTTTCGCCCAGACCATCACTGCAACTGCTTCAACCTTAGACGGTGCCGAAGCGCAGATTGCCGCCAAAGCAAAACTGGCACATTCCGGCTACAGCATCACGGAAGCCTACGCAGGCAATCAGGTGCATATGACGGCGCGTTTGACCAAATAATCATGGTCGCAAAAGGAATTGCCAGAGAAGGCTGCCGCGAGGTGGCCTTTTTTGTTTGGTATTGATAACTCACTATGGGGCACCGATGACGTGACTTCAGGCATCGGTCAAGGGAGAGGCGTGCAAAGGGTTTTCTGCTAGAGAATGTCAGAAGCGTTAACTCAGATGACTTTCAGCAAACCGCTCCAGCGCCTGCCCGTCAAGTCGATAGCGCACCCATTCGTTTAATGGCAGCGCATCAATGCTTTGATAGAACTCTTTAGCGGGTTGATCCCAGCTCAGCGCGCTCCATTCAATCCGACCACACTGGCGTCTGACCGCTTCCTGGGCGATGAATTTGAGCAGCGCTTTTCCCACGCCCAGCCCGCGATAGTCCGGCGAAAAATAGAGATCTTCCATATAAATGCCGCGTCGTCCCAGCCAGGCAGAATAGCTGCTGGTGATCACAGCATATCCAGCCACCCGACCGTTGATTTCGCACAGGTATGCCTCGGTATTGC
>Ga0157363_1004215_pt1 | contig 13210 bp, 10 predicted proteins | sample AttsexASBM1_FD_111477 | JGI IMG/M metagenome (GOLD analysis project Ga0157363, IMG submission 111477) | Fungus gardens microbial communities from leaf cutter ant in Ribeirão Preto, State of São Paulo, Brazil - Atta sexdens ASBM1 | ecosystem: Host-associated > Fungi > Mycelium > Unclassified ...
AATATCTGTGATAAACACAAATACAAAATTAAATATAAAAATTAAATATAAAAGATTGATATGTTATTTGTTGTAAATAATAATAAAGATAAGAAAATTAAATGTTTGTGAGTGGAAATGTACGCTTTCTACAGTAAAAGTTTTAAACCGTGAGAAATAAGGTTCTCACATTAGATTTGCTATATTTAAGGGAATGGCAAAAAAACTTTCTTTTTCACATAGCAACATTTACTATTCAAGCAAAACACACTTAGTACGTACGTATTTAAAATATGTTTAAAATATCCTTCGATCGGAATTTCAATTAGTTCAACTCAAAAATTTCCGTAAAAGCGTATATCTACATATCCAGATTAAATCAAATCAATAATGTGATAAGCTTACGATTAATTAGAATACAAATATGTGAATAATCATATATAGATGAAATTTTTATATTCAACTAGGAAATTATAAATATGCATTGCTATATAATTGAAATTGAAATCATTTCTGATATAGTAATTAATAACAGTTTTATACGGTATTATCTTGGTATTACTTCTCAGCTAAATTTAATTGACTTTATTTGGCATCAAATGAAATAGAATTATATCTGTGATATAAAAAATTATTTGAAAATGTGTATGTGTATGTGAATAATTTTGATTATGCTTTCTTATACTTTTTTACAGTTTACTGATTAGCATCTAATATTTTCTATGCTACATTGAGGAAATAATATAGTAGGTACTTGTTGAGAGTTAATTTCGTTAATGACTAACTTGCAAATGCATAGCAGATTGATAATACTATAAATCATGTAAATTACGCATTTCAATATTGTACCGTGAATGTTTTAACTGAGGAGATATTTTTATAGGCTGTTATAAGATTGACTTACTCATTACTAGGTCGTGCAATCATAGTGATGTAAAAAGTATTATAATACAGCTGATTATTGCAATAGGGCAAAGGCGGAAAGACAGTCCTTCCTAGATTTATTTCATGTAGTCTTCGTGCATTAGGTATGTAGGTGGGTCATAATACTGCACCTTACAGTTCATGCAGTTGCACAGAGAAGTGACCCGTTGCTTTCCCTGTAAAAGCGAAGAGCTAAATCAGGTTGACTCGTTTCTCTCTGCTCTGTATGGTCGGATCCCGACCAATGTCACATCAGTATGTGCGCATCGAGATCGCTTTTACCTTTTCGTAAAGAGGGAGTGGGATGCTGGGGGTATAAAACAGAAAACAGCACTTTTACCAGCCAATATGTGTGTAGTTTCATTTTAGTAGACACCAGAAAGGTGTTTAGTTCTTACTTGTTTGACATTGAGTTACTATTGAAACATGGCGAGAGTCAGTATGCTGCTAGTAAGTAGACACAAGTTCAATTTACAAGTGACGTCTGAATATTTCGGATAGCAAAGTTTAGCACATTTATATCTCGTGTACAGAAAAATAGTTGCTAAGAAAAGTGATTACTCAGATTTATCTTTTTTTTTTAATAAAAAAAATTATTTAACAAATAATGTTTTCTTTATAATAGTCTTAAAATATACTTCCTTAAATTTCAAAAAACTCATTATTGTGCACTCAAAACAAGAATTTCTTTTCTTTTAAAGAATATTATAAAATTTCATCAAAGAAACGACTTTACACATGTAATAAGCAAATCAAATTTTTTAAAATTTAATCTTGATTGTTAAATATTAAACTTTAGCAGAATGCAGAATACATTTTAATACATTTTAAACAAATGATGCTTGTGATGAACTTATGATGGATTTGCAGAATTATATATTATTATATATATATTATATGAATTTAAAGTGATTTTAAAATATTTGAAACAATTAGTGATTATAATATTTAAACACAGTATGTATAATATCTTTTTATGTTTAATATTGCGCGTAATATTAAATGTCATTTGTCAATATTTAAAAATACATAAAAATGGAACAAATAAAAATACTCTATTTTTCTTGTATTGAAATTATATTTAATTAATTTTTCAGATTTACATAATATACTCTTATTATAAGTATATTTTGTTTAGAGGAAGTATTTTGAATGAAATTTTGATATATTATCACAATTTTAAAATTATGCATATTACTTTGCTTTCTGAAAGAAATTTTGATTTAAATTATTGGAATAATTGTGATTATAGCCGTAATATTCTTTTAATTTTACATTAGGTGACATATTGATTAGTTTCTCATTATAGTTATCTTTTCAGAGCGCAGTAATTTGTTATTGTATGATAGCTGCGAATGCGGAACCGCCTCTGAACAGTATGTATTGCTATTATGTTGCTTTCTGTATTTCTGTATTTCCGTAAAAATCTTACATGTGTACTAAAATTAGAGTTGAGAACATTATTTTATAAACATAAATTATCGATAATATCGTTTTAATATGTTATTTTTATAAAGTAACACAATATAATACGTTATTTTTTATAAAAAGTAACACAATATTATCATTATTATTACTTAGAAAGTAATTCGTTATGTAAAGTTAGATATTGGATTTGAAAATTATATTATTTAATAATCAATATTAAAAAAGAACTCTAAGCCAATTTTTATACATATATAGTAAGTTTTTCTTTATATTAAACTTATGTAATATAAATTGTGTATAATTCTTCATATTTATATTTTTATTATTGATTATATATTTATTTTTAAGAATTTACATTCATAAAACGCGTTCATAAACGCAAATTTTATTAAAAATTTATAATAATAGTACACATTATATTGATGTATATTGATTTTTAATATTAATAACTATCGGAATGCAGCCTAAGATTTAAAGTACAAAATATTTTTCAATATTTAAATTTCTATTCAATCAAAAATAATGTATTGAATAGGCATTAAAAAGATAACAGGAAATTAAAGTTATAAAGGATAAAAGTTACGGTTGAATTCACTGTAAAATATAACGACGTTACATTTTACTATTATAGACAGAAAAAAAATAACAACCGTTGTCTTAAAAAAGTAATCATAACAGTAACGATGTTACAAGTAACTCGTTCTTCCCGACCCTGACTAATTGTAAGATTAATCACAGTACTTTCTGGCAAACATCAACTAACAATAACATAACTGTCATCATTTCTAATTCAACAATATAATTGTTACATGTACATAAGCTACATGTTATTAATTATGTTATAGTGTGATATTGTTGAATGGGAAATTATAACTAACAATTATATTACTGTTAGTTGTACGCTGAAGCGAATAAAATATTCTATTCTATTATTGTTAGTTGGTTCGCTGAGAACATTAGTAATATATTGAAATCTTCAATATATTGAAATCTTCAATTAGAAATAAATTGACTTCAATCTATTCCCATTTTGTTTTGTAGGCTACTCTTTTACTAGCGGTAGCAATGGGTACGATTACAGTAACACCGTTACTAGTAATGGATACTTGGGATCTAAGGATAGCTATCGAAACGGTGGAAGCTTTTATGGTGCTTTTACTGGAGACATCAATCACAAATTACCCAATCATGTCAGCGCTCACTCGTTAATTAACATCGGTAATCAGGGACATCAAAGTAATATCGGAGGAAATGACATAGGAAACAGTTATAACGGATATTCCGCGAACGATCAAGGAAATGAATATGCAGGATATTCCAATACTTATGAGAATTCTGCTAGTGAATCTTACACTAAACCCACTTATCCAACGTCTTCACCACTCAGAGGACATATTGATGCTAATAATAACGAGGAATCGATTTTTAATGCGTATGCAAGCGATTCGACTCACAAAGACTCTGATTTTGGTCAATATGCGACTAGTAGTAGCAGCAGCAGCAGCAGCAGTAGCAGTAGCAATAAAAGAATACCCACTTATTCCGGATACTCCAGGCCAACCCAGATATCAGACAATTATCCTGAAAGTTCTACTGATAACGGCATACAGGGATATCTCGATTCATCTGGCTCTTCAAGCTATTCCGAAAGTGATCACATTTACTCGCCTTATTCGCCAGGCGGTTTGACTAGCTCGTTTGGAAAGCAGAAAAACGACCCGTTGAACTTGAAAGGAGGCAATAAGCACAACGGCGGCATTTACTTGATTCCATCCGGAACACGTTATACGCGGGGAAATCCTGGGCACGTGAGCTTCAATCGCGACGTACCGTCGTTCATATCAGGAGATTCCGGGTTGAGCAGTCACTTTTCCCAAGCACACGGTACCTATTCTTCGGAAAAATTGAATAAATACGGCTACAAATTATCTCGTTACACTCCGAATAGCAGTGTAACTTACGTGTCGAGAGAACGCGATGGCTATTACATGCCTTATGGTAAGGGTGGTGGGAAAGTTATTATAATTAAGAACAATAAACCAAATTATGCCGGTCGTGTTTATTCCGAGGACCCGCTTTACGCTGGCAGCAGCGGTGGTTACAGGAGTAAGAGTGGTTTTGTAAATGGTTTCTCTGCTTCATCGAATTTTGATGGATACACTGGCAGTAATAATTATAATGACGGTCCCACTGTACCCAGACGATATAGAATGATCAGTCCTGTATTTGTGCAAAAAAAGTCTGCAACTTTGATTTAATAACATCCTTAATTAACTTTTGATTTAAGATCATATTTAGAGAATACAATACACATTAATTTAAGATATTTGTATATATATATATTTATTTTATAAGTATTTTAATAAGGATTTCTTCAATGCATTATTCAGAATAAAAGTATCTGTCCATCTTTCGTAAATATTCAAATGGTTATTTATATTTTTATATTTCCTATTCAATTTCTCATATAGGATAAATACTTGAGGAAATTTATAAGTATTATGTCATATATTTAATATTAATGAATTGTTCTTGATGTTTTGTTTTCAAGATTCCTTCTCCTGTGTCTTTTTTTTTCATAGAACCAATTAATTAGTATAAAAGACAAATACTTATCAAGTTCCTTAAATAGTATAAATGATAATATCTATTTAATATTATTAATCAATTTATTATTTTAAAGCAAATAAACACATATAAGATCTATATGTATTTATTTTTAAATATCTGAAAATCATATTTGTTCATTATTTATGATAAATATACGTAAGAATTGATATAACAAAAATATTGTAACACACATATCCAATTCTACAATTTTGATAAATAAAATTATATAATATTTAACGTCTAAACTTTTCGATGTTGAAATGTTCATGGAGGAGTCCTTGATAATTTAGGCTTGGCTAAAAATGCCTCTTCTTCTTTAGCAAGTTCTGGATCATTTTTCCATGAAGTATCGTTAATTATATTGCTGTTACAGTTATTACTATTCCTATAAATAATGCTATTACTAAATAGATTTATTTATAATAGGTGCGAATAAGCAGAAGCATTTTTAACAAATAATAAATCTAATATAATTTATTTAATATCATTTATAAAAATATATAAATTGCTATATAATAAAAATGTTATATACAAAACGTATAAATAATACAAAAAATACGTGCTTGAAAAATATTCAAAAGCTGTGAGAGATGCACCACAATTGTAATGATTGCGTAAAATCTCTTACTCACAGCGATGCTATACTACTAAATTTCTCTTGAATTTCTGTAAAAATCAGATTAAAAAATTTTACTAAAATTATAATTGATATATAATACAAAAATTATTTTGTTTTTCTCTAATTATTTTTATCTCTTAATGTATATAAATTTACAGGAAAAATATGGATTAAATTCATAACAAATGATATATTCTAAACTGTCATTTCAAACGACACAAGGTGTTTTTAAAATAGTTCCAACAATTCTGAAATGTGTCATCTAACTGGTTAATATTTATCTGAGTTTCTATCACTTTCGTTACGTGCTCCAATTTTCTTAAGATTCTACGTATATAGGGAAAGTTGTAAAGCTTTCACTGAATGTTGTTTGTGAATTATTTTCTTAATGTGCCAAGTTCGTAATTTCGAAATCAGTTTCAAACGACAATAGGAATATACTACTATTCAAACAATAGTTAATAATGTGAAGTATACATACCCGCTTGGCCATTTTCACGATCGGGTACAAGAATTGTAGAAGATGTTACCGCAGTTTCACTGCTATCCCTGTAAATCAATATCTGTTAACTAATGAACTACAAATAGCTATATAAAAATTTAATTGCAAGATTAATTACGAAATAAGTTAACGATTATATTATATATTTTACTTAATTATTTTTGCGTTTAAATTGCGCGCATTTAAATTATTCTTTAATTAATTAATAACGCACTTAGAAGTCCGATTTTCATATAAATATATTGTATCGTTGGGTATTGTTCTTCCAGTCAAATTTCGCTTAAAAGATTTCATCATTTCTAAAGGTAATTTTTCTAATTTTGTTTTTCTGAATTTCTCGTCATACAATTTTCCTGCATTAATCTTATCTTCTAATCTACATGACTTGGACTGATATTGTATATTATTATTATTTCTAAACTTTGAATTTACTTTTGTTCTAAATTGGTTATCGTAATCAAATTCATAACGATTGTTCTTTTTGATTGCATTTGCTGGCCAAATTATATTTTTTAATACATTTACATTTCTCTCTTGTTTTTCATATGGTTGGTTATTATATCTCATAATTAAGGAAGATTTGGTATCGACGAACTTTTTTGCAATGTTTTTGCAATTTTGAACTTTATGTGTAGAAAACGATTTTTTCGTGCCGTTTGTGACAATTTGCTGTTCCTTAAAAGTGTTACCAACATTATCACATAAATAAAAATGTAGAAATTAATCAATATTATATATGTGAATAATATGTGAATCTATTTTAGATATTATACCTTCAAAGAGAAATTTGACAAATCTGATAGTTTAGCGAAGATTGCTTGTTTAATATAACTTTCTTTCGGTAATATTTTTTTTTCCGTCTTGGTATTATACCTATCATATATATTATTATTATATTAAATTAACAGTTAGGCATACGTAATTTCTATATAATGATATATTGTTAAACATAAGTCAAGACTAATTTGGCCGTTTTCTTTATGTAAAAAGTAGCTATAATATTAGATTTTGTATATGTATATGTATATTTTTTGTATATTTTGTACCTTAGCGTAGGATATGATGGATGTTTATTACAGACATGGTTCTTGTGTTGATTGCCATAAAAATCGATAGAATTCAGCGTAGATATTTGCTGCAGAGTCGTATCCATATTTACAATCTCTTGAGAAATTTTCGAAGAAATACTGTAACACATTGCAAGCAATGTTTCTCCATTCAATTCGCCAATATAATTTTGCAATGGATCGTTTTCGTCTAATTCACTTTCTAACACATCCAAGTCTTCCTATGAAAATGTTAGATATCCAAATTTATTTGGTATTCAGTATCATCAATATGATATTTTCGTATTTGCATTTCTTACGTTATCATCATCCCCGGTTTCATCGTTCTGCGGTGTGTTAACATTTTCACATCTTTGTATCCTCAATACATGATCTAGATGCTTTCTATTATGCCAAAATTATTATCGTTTAAGAGATAGAAAAAGTTTTATTACTTTTTTAATCGTTTTTACGAATATGAATGTTCTAAATATCAAAGTGAAAATTCGCAATTTCGATAAAAATATAAATTATAAATCTACTAAAAATATAAATCTACTAAATGTACATTTATAATATATTTTATATATTTAATGCGAAAATTGCTATCCTTAGAATTAGAACTTTCATTTTATTTTATGTGAATAATATACCTTATTTCCGCAGATTTCTGATTATTACCAAGATATTCTGATATATTCGAACGCTTAATTTTTTTTGCTTCCTCGTTGATTACGGGATTGTTCAAAAAATTGTTTAACGCTCCATTGATGTACGGTAGTGACTAATAAATGATATGAAAAATTCCTTTAAAGACATCTCTTGTATTAAATTTTCTAGATAAAATTTTTCTTTTCTGGAATAATTTTATTAAATGCGTAACTTTACTCACAGATGTATAATCTATTGAGAGAAGAACGATCAAGGTAGACATGAGTAATGAAGATATTTTGGACGCTCTGGCTTGTGCTAGCCGATGCAATGACAAATTCATTAAAAGTGCAGTAGCGTATTCGAGCCTATATAAACTTATGATGCGACATTTATCGTGTAGATGATTAATCAACCATTCCAGTAATCCACTCTCTATCATATATATTCGTTGTTGTCTACGTAAAGATAGTTTTTGTAACATCGCCACCATCATGTCACAAGCAAAAGGATCCACTCCGTCAGCGTAATTATTGTCGAGACAAGCAAAGGTCTGAATATCGATTGTAATTTTTATTAATGCTATCAATTTCACAATTATTTTATAATCGTCTTTGGTAATTTTTGATAAATATATTAAAACTCGTTTGGTTTTGATGTTCTAAATGATTACAAGAACAATATGTCTAGTCGACAAAAAGTAACGTAACATGTATAATTTCGTTTCCTTAACAATGAAACTGTTATGTGTTATACGATAAAATAATATAGAGTGGTACACACAGACGGAACTTATATTTATTTAAGATATAAATAAAAAAGAGGATTATGGTATGAGTTAACAAAGTGAAAATTGAAGTCCAAGAAATTGAAATTAAACCATATTAAAACACTTGTGAACTATTTTTGGTTACGTCTAGGATTGCTTATTACAAGAAGCAAAGTGCGATTTCGAGTGAAACATATGGAATTTCTAGATTCTATTTAAAATTAAGAAAGAAAATACGTTTTCAATAATATTACTTAAACAATACATAATTATTCGTGAGAATCAGAATAGTTTTATAATAACAAACGCTTATCATATTTTGCGTATTTTGTGACGCAAATCCTCGCAAATGTAATTCGGAATAAATAATGTAAATTAAAAGACAGATATTAGACTGATGATGGTCAAATCTTGATCGAAATGTCTACGTTATTATATGATAACTTTAAATATATTGATTTTCGTATAAACTTCTAGCGTGGCTATATGTTCCTTTTTATTTATATTTTGTATCTTTAAGCCATCTTCAAACATTTTAAATTTTATTTTAAAATCTTCTTAAGTACAATCTTAAATCATAAGACAATCACAAAGCCATATTAGTAGTCTTAAGACATTACTTAAGTACAGTCTTAAAATAAGAACTATAAATACCGGCTATAGACATTATGTTTTAATCAGTAATTGGGTAATTATACTGTTAATTTATGTAAAAACATACCACGTTTATAACAGAGGATCCAACTGATAGATAATCTCTTCCGCATCTGAAGGATGCCAAGGTGTTTAGCAATCGCGCAGTGAATTGTTGCAAAAGATGCCTGGCGTAAGCTTCTCCTGCTGTCAACAGACATGGTAGAATCGACTTGCCATTGTCACTAGCAATCTGTCCGTGAAGTCCCAACAAATCACGACTTATATATTCGTGTAGGATTTCATCCTGTTCTGCTGATTGCATGAGCGTTATTTTCTAAAAATATAGATGTGCTTTTTTTTAAAGATTACTTATACCACTATTGTAAAGCTATTAATCATCTTAATACCCAACGCAATGCTTGTAACAGCAACAACTTTGTCTTTACATCTCCGCTAATTAGATGTAATTTGATCTTTTTATAATCTAATAATTTGGGAGATACTGGTACTGCTGTGACATCAAGTTTAGGCAGTGTAATTGCTTTTACGTTAATACGGTCGAGTTGTAACAAGGACGGCTATCGAAAAAGTATACATTAAAAATGAAAAATTTATAGAAAAGTTTAGAAGAATATACGCTACGAGCTTTTTCTTCTTTGTCCCTTTTTTACTTACATATGAAGTCTCTCTTATATTTTGATTAAATAAATCTGGAAATATCTTCATACAAATCTCGAGTGTTCGTTGTATATCAACATTTTGCCCTTTCACTGAATTCTCCAATGCCATCGTTAATTCCCCGGCAACATCTATTAGTTTATGATAATCCGCGTGCAACTTGTGAAATCTCACTTTTAATTTTTCATAATTTGTATGTATACTACACAAACGAGATTTGGTTACTACTAATTCACGATCATATTGAATCAATCTTTTATCTGACTTGTGCATTTTCAACAAATTGCTAACACTTTCTTCCGGATTTATTATATCTTCTCGCAAATTATTGATTGTAATTTGACTTCCAATAATATGCGTTTGTGTGCTTCTGTAAGTAATATACGAATCAGATATTTTCTAATGTTTTTATTAAAATATCAGAGGAAAGACATTTTACTTTGACTTCAAACTTGTTTTATTAGAAAAATAATACTGCTCCTCATCGTCGTTATCTAGAAATATAGGTAAATCTCTATCATTTGGCACAATCGGTATATTATTCTTTATAGTTTTATTTTGTGCAACACCAGATTCCATAGCTATTGTTTTTGTTACTGGCATGGTATGAACTTGTACTAAATTCTGCAATTGCGTTTTATTGGAATTTATATTGTCTAAATTGCTCAAATCCTACAAATTCAATATTATTTATAATTTTTGTACAATATTTTTTTTGTATTATACATATATAAATGTACAGTTCAAGTTTGCTTACTTGTCTGTGACATGTGATAAACGAATCTAGATTTTTTAATAGTTCATCGGCCCAAGATTGTTCTAACATTTTGGAGAAACAAGTATTTGTATACAAATCTTCTATAAACGGTAATGCATAAAACGGCTGTAATTCTGTATCATATTCTAATTCTTTGCCATCTCCGTCCAAATAATCTTGTAATTGCTTCATATTGCTGTTATTTTTTTCAATTTCAACAGCATTGTTCTGTTTATTATTAATAATATTCTTGGACTATTAAATTATCGGAAGTATTTTATGTATAAAAAAGTATTAATATAATTAAATAATTTATTATATAAATTATATTATATAAATTAATAATATTAAACTTAAACATTTAAAAATAATAAGAAAATATTTAAGAACACTATATATACAGAAGATAATTTCTCCATTTAAAAAAATTCAAATTACCTCTTTGCATTTTTCCAAAAGATCATTTTCTATTGAAGATAATTTCAGTGTATTTGTTTCTAATCGTAGATCTAATCCATAACAAAAATTTTTAACAATTGAATAATAAATCAAATTATGTATAATATTATATATTATTGATTAATAATATACCATTACCTGTTTTATCATATTTATGTTGATTAGCATGTAATTTACGTTTAGGTAGTATAGCAAAGTATACGTGCAAATAAAATGTTAATTTTTTGTATTCTTCACATTGTTTAATATTATTGGAGAACAAGTTACTCCACAACTAGAAAGAAAGAAATATATCACAGTATATTAGGTATAGGTATTCAATACTGATCATAAATATTTTTTTACTTGAAAAAATGTTGAATAATCTCCCATATTATAGCACAGCATTAGTTGAACATAAGGATCTATTACTTTTCCTAATTTATGTTTCAAAGTTTGAAAGCCCATTTTTAAAGCTTCTTGAATTAAAGCTTCAGCAGTACTTTCAAAATTATGATCCAAAAGAAACTGCGAATAGTTTTTTTAATACAAATTAAAAAAACATTTACAAATCAATCTAAATATGATATTAAAGTTATTGCATTAAATGTTAAATATTATTATACCTTATGGATTACTTCAATGTTTTTATCCGTCATTTGATTCTTCATGGACACAACTCAGTAATTACATATATACCTTATTCTGTCTAAAAGTATCATTATTATGAAGAGACCACTGTAAAACTTTACATTCAAATAATTACATATTAATCTAAGAATTTCCAATTAAAAAAAAAAGAGTTAAAAGGTATCTAAGACAAATGAGAATTAAACGGATTAGGTGCAATTAATAACTAAGAAATACATTGAGTCTATTCATACTTAGAAATAAATTACACTTTGTAGTTTATTGTAAATAATATCCAATTGTAATTTATTTTCAAATAAGAATAAACTTAATATGTACGCTTTATTAACTATGCATTTTTATTTGCCCTAGAAATTCTTATCTTTATTTCTTTAATATTGAATTGTAAATGGCTTTTGTGTAATTTTTTATATATTTTGTGTAAACAACTTAAATAATCTATTTAATTAATATCAAAATGAAGATACTTAAATCATTCATTTTCAATTAATATGTAGCTTAGTTTACTTACCCCATTGACATTTAATTATTGTTCAATTTGTTCTCGCACACGTAATTCGGCAGGTATTTTTCTGAGAAACTCATGCCGCGGAGAGTGTGTCAGTTGAGGTTCATTAATCGATTTTATGCAAATACACTATTGATCAGTATACAGTACTTGAGCAACAGCAGCAATATATATTTCGCAATTGCCGCAAAGCTTCATTTTTTATTATCAAAATTCGCGCTTGTTAAACGTTGTCACGAGTGATTTCTATATCACGACGTTTTGATATCCGCATAATGGAGTTAGTAATTTGTCGCCATGTGATCCACGGAAGAAAACAAATGTTTGACGTTTACGGCTGCGTACCTACGACCAAGGAGATTTCTGCTAGTTCTACAAACTGTCAAGTTTCGTCAATCTTCTTCGCACGCATGCGCACGTGTGCACGCGGTCCTCGACTATCATAATTGTTTACATTATCGTTCAACGACACTTATCGATCCGTAATAGTATATTCCATGGAATATAGCTGGTGTATTATTACAATTTAGTTATAAAAATGATGCAAGAACAGAGTTCCCTGTTGCACAACGCTATCATCTCAGAGGTTTATCTCATTGTTAATTTATTCATTTAACTCAGAGGTTATATTTCATTAAGAATTCTCTTGCAAATCATAGATACCTAGCACTGCTTGTTACATACCGAATTTTATTACTGAGGAAGAAGAGAGGCAAATTATAAAATACGTAAACAATGTACCGCAACCAAAATGGACGCAATTAAGTCACCGCAGATTACAGAATTGGGGTGGTGTACCACATTCCAAAGGGATGATAGCGGAAGCGATTCCTGATGTAGGTAGAATGTGAAATATTTTAACAATTAGTCTGGGTCTACAATGAGTCGGTAATTTTAGAAGTTAGCTACTGGTCAATTCTACTGATTCAATGATTTCAATCAATCCTAGCTCATTGATTCTCTTTTAGATTTGCTTCTGCTCAATAACTATAAACTATCGATTCATTGTAGATC
>Ga0157363_1004216_pt1 | contig 13209 bp, 7 predicted proteins | sample AttsexASBM1_FD_111477 | JGI IMG/M metagenome (GOLD analysis project Ga0157363, IMG submission 111477) | Fungus gardens microbial communities from leaf cutter ant in Ribeirão Preto, State of São Paulo, Brazil - Atta sexdens ASBM1 | ecosystem: Host-associated > Fungi > Mycelium > Unclassified ...
ATTATACGCCGACATATGATTCATTGATTCGTTGAAAATATCTTGTACTTCTTGGATCAGCCTTGCCATTCGACCATTCATTAATGATCCTATAATATTTATTTACGTGTTTTGAATGATACTACACGAAATAACATCGGAATATAAACATAATATAATATTACAAAAACATTATCGTTATGATTATAAGTCTATTAACTTAATTCTTGCGAAGCATAATCTTACTTTAGAATATATAATTTAATAATTTCTTAGAGAAAAATGTAAATGTCTTTGTCATGTAGATATATTACATACATCGCATGACGGCATAGCGATCAGCAATCTATTTATCGAATTCCTGACACGGTTAAGATACGTATCGAAACGATTTAGGAATATACCCGCCACGAATGATTTCTATCGAACAAAAGTCTTTTCTCTGTGTTGTGATTATATTTTGAAGCTGAAGATCAAACGTTGATAAATCGTTTTGCGAACCATGGGGAGTCCCGTGCACACAATACGAGTCAAATTGCTAAAAGATAGATTATGTTTTTATTTTAAGACTCTTTTGTTAGCCAGCTGAGTATGGCACTTCCGCATTGCCTTTCCGGTTTAGAAAAAAATCATTTTATTTCGTCTTGTAAACTTGTGTTCTGAATCTTTAACGTTACTCTGCAGAATACGGATCAAGTTTACGAAAAAGGAAACTAGAAGACATTTTTTTTAGCGTTGACACTTCGTACAAAAGTGTGGGCGGTTTAGTATAGACTATAAAAGATCTTTTTGCTCGTTTGAGCATCACTGCCGATCATTTCGCCATAAAGAATGGAAATTGGCTAAAAAGGAATTAGCTGATCTTTGTAGGCTCGAATTTCTTTCAGTCGAAGAACATATGTTCGGTTTGTCGTAAAACTTGAAAGAGCTATAGCTAAAGCGTATTTTATGAAAGCTTGTCGCTATATGTTCGGTTATATTTCTTGCTGACCATTCAAGCGACACGAACCATTGCATGCGATATGAACGAAGTGATGTGATCCGATGCGGAAGTTTGACTCGTCAGATTTATAAGTTAATAGGCTTGAAAATTTTATGAAAAACAACGTGTATCATTTAATGCGCACAAGTATAAAAAATTTGTTAACCGTATTGTAATATCATCATCATATTACATACAATGTATTGGTTTTTAATATATTGAACATGATGCAACGTAATGTAATGTTAGTTAGAATTCATTAAGCGTTTTGCGAAGCGAAAAGCGAAAGTCTTGTTCTCTTTGCAAAATCAAGATTTCCATAAAACAAATGTGAGTATCGTAGTTAATGTCGAAAGGCTTTCAATCCATTCAATATACATTTAACGCCAGACAATGCATTTTCCCATTATTTGTAAACACATGACACGAAGAACTTACCGCTACTCAGAAAATATTTGCATGCCGTGCGAGATGGACCAACATCCTGAACAATGACGAACGTGACGATAATAATATTGGATTTACGCTCGTCAAGGTCTACTCATTCTCGTATAACGGTTTAAAGTTGCCAACACGATACAGTTCAATGGCAGGCGAGAAACGTATCTATTTCGGTAACATATATCATGGTCTAGTAGGATTTAGTTATCTGATTATTTGAACATGTTAGATTTCCAATTAATCAATGATATATGGTTGTTTATTAAAAGATTGTTCATTACGAAATTTTTTTTACGGATGTCTGTATTTCTGATTGTGATAAGATCGGGTGACTGTGATCTTTATCGTTTTAAAGGAATGAAAGAAAACCTACTTCGTTAACGTTGTGGCATTTGTTGTTCAGCGACGCGGGTTACAACAGAATAAAAATGTTGATTGCCCAGCAAAGCCGCGCCGCGCTTTAAAGTGCCGACGTCGGACCTTGATGGGCTTTGCGCTCGTTTCCTGGATTTGTGTTTTAACACCTTGACTTGACTCGCAAACGTATGTTACCGTTGGATCAGCGACAAGCCAAGTCGCGGCTGCACTTTCAAATACGACGGTATATTTTCAAAGTGTATATTCGTTAAGATGGACGTGTAAAATAAGGTAATAAAATGGCAGGGAAAAAGCAATAAGAAGAATAGAAAACTCGAAAAGTTAATTTCTTTGTCGTTCGAGGTAACTTTGTCCGATAATTTCACGGTAAATCGTTGTCGCGATAACTGCAATTTCATAGCTGTGGAGCATAAATACTATGCAAACGTTTCACGGTTCATGCTACTTACATAAAGCGGCGTGTAAACTGGATGTTATACAAACGAGATCATCATTAATATGAGATATAATATGAAAAGAAGATGTAATTTCACGTTTATTTATACATTATCGGAGCGAACGATTAAAGTTTTCTCGGCGTGGAAGTAATCCGCTCGTTCGTCAGCTTCGTAGATCGATCTTAAGTATGACGCATCGTAACTAATTATATTGACGTTGGTGCACGCGTAATGTTTCCGGGTTGCCGCAACGGAATGTCGTCTCTTGGATCTTGGATCTTAAATCCGATATGTCTACGTAGACATATAGTAGATCCTTTCAAGCACGGCTGATCTGACTCCACGAACGAAATGCCTGTCCTCCTCTCAATCGATCTCGCTGTACGAATAACAATAACTGTCTCTTCTGCATCGATTTTCTCGAACGTTCATGTGCGATGATTCATAAGCGAGATCTGATCTAGGATGTGATGTCTATTTCTAATAAACGCGCGTAACATATAATTCATAACTGATTAGTTTCCATTTCCATCGTAATCTCTTGTTCAAAGGCCGTACTTTGTTAAATTCGTTGATACCGGTCGATCTTGAAACGAGGCGAGTCATCTTTAGGCGGTTTTACTGCATGCACCGTTCGAGTTGGTGCGATGGAATGCAGCTCGCTCGATCAGATGCATTAAGCGTACTTTGCGAGTCAGATCGAATGCGATTCTTTCGGCACGAACGTGACAAAACGTGACCTGGTTTTACCTGTGTGATGCAAATTTAAGTGTAAAATGAAACGTTTCAAGAATATCGTTTACCAATTTTGTAAAATGAAAGTTGAGAATAAAATTTCATTTATAATATATAAATTTATATATTATTTATGTAACAAGAATATAAATTTTAGCATAACGAAACTTTGCAGTATCTGGTGTTCTAAGATCTTTTAAATATCTTATTCAGATGTTAATAATCTGTTATTCGGTGTTCGATCGTATAATCCGATCGTATTTTTTTAAATATAAATGCATATCTGCAAATGTTCCATTGAGTTCTGAATAGCGAATAATTTTCTATAAGCCTCGAGATTAGCTTGATAAAATGTTGTTTGCAATTTATGCGCATTAACATTTAATAGAAAGTATTCAGTATCAATATCTACTAATTGATTTGATGTCGAAAGCTTTCCTCAGGAGGTCAAGACCAGTCAAGACTCAAGACTAATCATCGCCCTTTGCAATCGTAAATTGAAACGGGCGTCGGATTGCCTGGGAAAGGTCGATCTCCTTAAGAAGCCAGTCGTTAATGCACAGTTCGAATGAAATTATGGAATGTGCTTTTCGTTTGCATATTTTTAAGCCCCATAATTGCAGTGTAGACAAACGAATCTTCCAAAGCATTCTATATCAAATTACGATGAAAATCTGGAATGTGCGATAACATGTTAAGGATTTAAATGTTTTATCTTTCAATACTCTTTCAATACTCTTTCAAAAAGACATAACATTATAAAATTTATCTATCTTAAACATTCGTGTTTTTTAATCGTCAGCTTACTAATGTTTCAGTAAATTCAAATGGACAGACACTTCGATACTATCTCAAAGGAATATTAAGAAAAAATTGTTGGCAGTAACATAAATAAACTACCCACGTCAGACAGATCAAGGTAAAATTTTGCCTTTGAAAAGACCGAAAGTGTTACCTTAGAGAAAGAGCTATCGATGCCAATCTACTTGGATTCGTACAGTACAGGTGTTGGTTGCGTGACATTTGTTACCTTTGGGTCAGTATATATTGTACGCACTACGCATACGGGTCTTGTGTTAGTATACTGGAATGCCGTCTTCTGCGATCGCATGTATAGGCGCACGTCAGTACGCAAGTATGCGTCAGAGATCGCCGTCTCTTCGATTGGAAGTGAACCAAGTGAAAGATCTCGAAAAGGAAGGCGATTAAGGGGGAATGGGACCTTGAGCGCGGTCAGCCACTGGAAGAGCTTCGGAGGCTGAAGAGTGAAGACCGCGGCGGGATCGCCATATTGTTGTGACTAGTAAGCTTTGCTGGACCTCGATAGGCCGCCATCCACCACTTATAACAAGCGTATGTGCGCTGCTCGCGGCGCCGGATCGATCGTAAATGTCGAGTAACAATATAGGATACATGATAATTAACGGAAGAGAGTTGGGAATTGTCGAGCTAGCGCTAATATAATAGACGCATTCTCGTTTGCTTATTCTATCCCGGATGTTATTACATATCGTGCAATCTTATTCAAGACATTACGTCTTGAATAAAGAGCTGCTATCAAATTATTAGCGTTGCAGTCAGCGAGTGTTTTTGAAGAGATTCCAAGAAATTCGAATTTGCCAAAGTTGCCTACTAATCTCATTCAACTTCAAAAGAATTATAGCTTTAGCAACTTGTTTCCTAACAAGCAACTTAGAATGTTATTGCCTCCAAAGTCTTCCAGTGTACGTATACACTGGTATAATGGCGTGAGAGAAAAGACTCTCGAGTCGATGTAAAATGACGTAATGTATTTTCACGTACCTACCTGGGTTCGCGCGCGGCGAAACGGTGGGTGTAATGGATACCGTGAGACTTTTTACGACTTTATATTTAACGGGGTTGTGGAACGTACGTTTGTCGGTTTGTTGGAAAAATGATCAGTTAAAATGTTGTCGGCACCCGGCAACTCGAAGGCGCCTGACCGTAAAGTTTCGCGTTTTAATACGAACTTCGCGGACGGCAGCTTCAGCTGTTCGTTAACAATCCGCGCGAGCATCGCCGCCGCTCACTGCTAGGCGATTCTCGAATTATTCTTAACGGTTTTGTTCTCACACCCACCTGGCCGGCGGCCGGGAATCCACGTTCGAGCGCAGGAACGCCGACTGTGCCGATTAGAAACCGCGTCGACGGAATTTCCTTATTTCCCGCTTTGCACAAAGCGTCCGGCTACGGTAAAGTCTCGGGTGAAGATGATCCACCGATACACTCCTTATCGTACGATTCGCTTCATGAATCGCGCTGTTCACGTTGCAAGAAAAAAAAATGAATGAAAAGGAAGTAGATGCAGTAAAGACAATGTCGAAATCGCGCAGAAAGTTAGGAATCGTCATTAGAAAATTATACATCGCTTCTAACGTTACAACGTATGTACAACGTATGTGCGTGATCGGTGCATCTTTGAAAAAAGTATTGTGCAAATTAATTATTATATACCTGCTTATTATTCCTTATTATTCTCCAACTTCGTAATTGCTTCTATTATATAAACTGCCTTTTTCCTTTGGAATTTTTCTCGATGAAGCTGCGTATTCATTAACTTGAAAAAAAAAGGATACGTGAAGTGAGCTAGAAATACTATATTGCGATTAGTGGAATGTTTTTGATAATATATCTCATATCGAGTGTATATCACGTGCGAATTATTACCATCGCTCGACTGGCACTTGATTTCCGGTATTTCTATGGCGAAATTACCGTTTTCTCGATCGAACATTGATCTACCTTGGCGAGATAGACATTTTTTTCAACTTGCGGCGAAAGATGACGAGCATGTGTGATAACATATTTCTCTTTAAATAGTTTTCTCGGAGAGCATGTATTACGCAAATAGGTATCTCATTGAAGTCAAGTGCATTCATGTCTATAGAAAATGGAGAGCTTTCCTGGTGTGGTGTTTAAGTAGAAATAAATTATAAGGGGCTCGAACCAACAAGCAGAAAAGGAGAGAATATCAGAAAGATGTCTTGATTAAGATCTCGTGCATAATATCGTGAAGAGGAAACGCGAACATCTAGTCATTCGTGCGAAAATATCACAGAATGCATGTTGGTGAATAAGAATTTCTCCCTGCGAGGAAGGCGCGCCGCTCTACACGCCTTTGTCTCGATTCGCGACCTGCCTCCGTTTTGAATGCATTCGCGCCCGCGCGAAACCTGAGAGCCGTATGGGCGCGTAACGCAAGGTGATTAATGCGTAACCTTTATAAAACTCGATGGTGACGTGCCACGGTAGCGTGGGCGTGTGTACCGGGTGTCCTCCGACACTCGAGAGTTTTTCGTAATTTTTTTTTGCAATAATACCTGCATTTGGCGAAATAAATAATCGTAACGTTGGTCGGGAAAAAATGCAAACATTGATGGCGCTATCAAATGCAAAGTCAATTAATTAATTAGCAACTCAAGGTTGCGCCGATTGATGACGTGCTAACTTTTTTTACGCAGTTAGCTTTAATAGGCTTAACCATCTGATTTGTTGCCTTTTGCTATTAACGAATGCATCTCTAATCATTCTGTTGTGTTGATCTTGCATTCTTTCGTTAATTAGATAAATTGCGGCTTTATTGACTCAAATCGTATTTTGAAATTTAATTAAAGTTTAATTAGTGTATAAATTGACTTACCGTTTTTAACGAACATATCTTTCTTGATTGCAGAAGGCGAGTCTTCCGGCTCCACCGTCAGCTCACTAGAATCATTCATGTTTGCGTTGCTGCAACAGGTTACAGATTTTTTTTTAACTGCTTAAAAGAGAATAGCTATTTTCTTTTCGTCTTGTCGCGATTGTAATAGGTAAAAGCAAAATTATTTTATATAGCTATTTAAAAAAATAATTATGTATCCTACTACACGCGTGCGCGTTTCAACGCTAGGAAAACCTAATAAAAGATTTAATAAACAGCAATCGCTGTTCGAGAAGTGATTGCAGCGTCATGCAAAGAAGGAGAGATCGTTTTTCAAAGCAATAAGCAAATGTCGAGCATTTGCATGGAGGCGTTCACCTCGTGGGACGGCCGAGTCAAACGACTGTTCGATTCTCAGTAATCGACAACCTTCTTTTCTATTCTTAGAACGGTCAATTAACCTTTTCTCCATGTGCCGCACACGGCAGGCAACCCATATCCATAAAGAAAGTGAATTAATTTCTTTTTAAAGTTCATTCGTTGCATGGTGCTGCACCAGTGAGTTCTATAATAATTTATTCTTTGACACAATTCTCAGCAGTTTATTTCACAGCTAATTGCAATCATTTTATCCGAAATAAACACGGAATAATTGTAATTAATTTTATGTAATATGTATACTAATATGATTACTGTTTATTTACGCAATAAATTAACAATATTGAATTTTGACATAATAATTGAGAAGTGTGATGAAAGTAAATATACATAAATCATGTTTCCCCAAAAACAAACATCTTAAATTTCCTACATCAGAATCTCTTTCACAGCTGTAGTCTTTGAATAATAATATTTGTGTTACTACTGGAATATAAAATTGCAAACTTACGCATTCATATATTCTAAGGAGGTTTCTTCCTCTTCGCCAATCGTAGCGAGATTACTTTGCCAATAATAATCGCCGTCGTCGCTTTCGTCAGTGGTGTCTTCTTCTTCCATAATTTCTTCGTTCTCTAATATTTGATTTATTTCCGGATTCTTTATATCGTCGTTGACCATGTCGAGCGATTGATAAGTTTCGTTATCTTCATTCTCTCGCACCGTAGAATTATCGATCGATAAAATACCTCCTTCATTCGTTGGAAACACTTCTTTAAAATTATCCCGATCATTTGTTCTAGTTTCTTCTTGATGACAACTTTTCGAGTTTATACAGTTTTCTTTTTCATCGTTTGACTCGTCAATGAGCTTGTCAGTTGATTCTAAGATTGAATTTTCATGCTCTGGTGAAACTTTATTCGTAGGCTGCAATTGATCTTGTTCATTAATTACTTTGTTTTTTAGTTTATTTTGCTCGCAATTCACAGTTTCTGTTGTGTTATTCGATTTATTTTCCTCCTTCTGCTCAGATTGTAAACCTTTAGCTATTCTGATTTCGATAATCTCAAAGACTTTATTTATCTGTGTATTTTCTTCCGAACTTGCAGCTTTATCCTTCTCGTTATTAAGGCAAACGTTCTCCATGTCAGATTCTTTATCGAGACTTTCATCTGAACTTTCGATTCTTTGACTCTTTTCGTCAATATTATTTTTATTTGGTGACGAATTGCACATTCCTGGTCGAATGTGTTCTGTGTTCTTAACTTGCGAAAGATTATTGTTCTCTTTCTCTGTTTTTATGTAATTAGACTCGATTGACGATGAAGATTTAATTTCTCTTCGCGGTGTTATAATTGGAGGTGGAGGTGGCGGAGGTCTCTTCCGCCTAGCTTTAATATCTTTTCTCGGTAATGGTTTTGGTGGTAATAGAGGAGCTTCTGAAAGTTCTCTTTCAGAAGAAACAGGTACCGTTGCGGAGATTCGCGGCCGTGCCTCGTTTCCTGATTCGTTCGTTTGCATCTGATTCACGCAGATCCTATTAACGTGATTTCTAGCCGGTAACGGCGGTGGCGACGACCTGTCGCTATTGCTTCTCTCCGTGCCGGAAACAGAGATCTCTTCTTGGAATTCCTCGTGGTTGCCGTTGACGCGCTCCACGAGCTCCACGTCGTCCTTAATTGGCCTGAAATGCGTCGTCGAGTCGGCAGCCAGGTCGGCCGTGTAGAAGAGATCCGGCCTGGCCTCATGTCCGTAACTCAGCGGGGCGTCCTGAAAGCTGAGTGGCGGCTGAAGAGTGATCGTTTCCTCGATCAACACCGTGTTTGGTGCGACGACCGCTGTAATTCGTTCGACTTCACCGCGCGATTCCACGTGCGTCACCGCTTCAGAATTGGCAAGACGGCGGAGCAAGTAATCTGGTGGATTCGAGAAATCCCGCTCGAGATGTTCGAGTGGACAGATCGCTCGCGACAGCAGCACATCTCGATCGGATGATCGATCGAAGTCTCGATCGGCGCCCGAGAATTCACTTGGCTGTTCGGAACCTGCGGTTGACGCTGTGGATGTCGTGGATATGGTCGACACGCGATCGGATGTCGAGAATCTGTCCACTACGGTGGACATGGAACTGCCGGTATCATCGGATGTGCTGCCGTGCGTGGAGCCACATTGTGATCGCGCATCCAGATAAACCATTGCTTCCGGTGGTTCCTACAAATAAAAGAGACATTTTTTTTTCACATTTTTATAGTATTTATTTTTAATTCACTGAATTTTAAAAAATTATTTAAAAATTTATTTTTAATCTATTTTGTTTCTTTGTTGTGATTACCTGCTTCGCTTTCATGGATTCCGATAAACGGTCCTTTGGCGATTCTTTCAGGTTCTCCTGATTCGATCCGTTAATGTTTCTTGGCGAAGACTCGTAACTCTCGTACGAGTTTATTTTGGTTACGCATTGTAATCCGATTTGTGAAATTGACGAGCCATTCTGCACTCCACTTTGCGATCCATTCTGCAATCCATTCTGAGATTTCGAATTGTCCAACAATTTCTGAATGGGACTAGGATTTGCCTCGCCGTCCGCAGGTCCTCGAGGCTGTCTCAGTTTTCTTGGTGGGACAGGCGGTGGTGCTGCAGGTAATTCTGGAGGCACTTTGCTTCTTTCAATTTTTCTCTCAGCGCTCACCACTTCCGGTCTAAGAGCGCCACGACATCTCACCATCAACCTGATGACCAGTTGCGACTCCTTCAGTCTTCTCACGCAATCCAATCGGGTCATGTGTGTCACCGGTATACCGTCGATCGACAGTACCTGCGAGAGATGTAACGTGATTGTCAAGTACAAGGAAGAAACGCGAAGAAGAGTTTATTGCTCGCGATAATTTGCAATGTAAACAAGTAATGGAGGTGAGAGGAAACTTCTCTTGAGGATCATTAGGGAGGAAGTAGGTCTTGAAAATCATAGACGGTGAAGTGCACCGTGGGAGCTAAAGAGAGTGCGTTTGTGCATCGTCTTATCTTGCAGCTGTTCCGTGAAAGAAAAATATGCTATATATGCACATCAATATCGCTGTCTCATAACTTACGATTTTCATTTTATTGACAAACATTCTGATAAATTTAAAGTCGACTTTTCTTTAATGTACAAGAAGAACGATTTTGCTTAAGTATCTAAATATTAATTTGAAAATAATCTTATTGGATTATCAAAATTTGTGTAGGTACACGCTATGATTGCTAAAATATTAAAGTTTTACCCATGCTTGAGTTTCTTATATAATTATTTTGAATTCAATAAATTATTTTTAGATCTAGCTATATTTTTAAATGCTTTAACATAATCATTTTTGATATAAATGAAGATATACGTTGTCGTAAATTTATGTGAAAAAATTTTTGCCACTTCTTTCTTTCTCTCTTTCCCTCATTCATTCAGGTTGCTGACATTACGCTACAAACATTGCGGTTCGATGCGTGCAAATAATTATACGTCAGTCATTATATAGACATTGGAATACCAATAGGAATCTACCGTTCCATTGTGATCTTTAATTACAGAAGAAACTTGTCGATTCCATAATTGAAAGCGACATGTATGATGCGTGGAAGACTTCACGTGCCGTTAAGATTGAATGAAATCATACATGTTCATGAATGTTACTTTCTTGAATTTATCACATGCATTACAGCACAAAATATCACGTCAGCGAAAGCAGACCTGTGTTAACGCGCGGAAAACAAGATTAAAATATCGTTTGTATACATCTATTGTAAGAATCATAGTATCGCTCGTGTGCATCTAAGAATTCTTTTCTCTCGAGAAAATAAATTAAAAAATCAATCTGTAGTCCGCACAAAATGCTTAGCTTTTCGGATTATCTTTATTACCTCGTCTCCTTCGCCTAAGGTGCCCCATGAACATTTCGCTCTGCTGGCTGGACTTTGCTCCGCACAGCTCTGTACAAACAGTCTTCTAACTCTCTCAGCAGTCTTGTTTCCGCCTTCAAATTTGAGTCCAAAACCCAAACGTTCTCCGGGTAATCTAAAAACTTCGACTTCTTCTTCGAGATGCCCGTCCATACCGTTCGACAAACTTTTGCTCGTCGCCGATGATTCCTCATCGTCTTTCTTCCTATTGCCGATCGATAGAACGGTCACAAAGTTTTCCGACATCGGCTGACTGCCGACGCTGACCACCGTCACGAAATCTTCTGTTGTGCCCTTGGCGACATCCATTTTTTGAATTGATCTTAATTCATGGCAAGTTTGCTGATCTTTACGCTCCACTGGAATGCTGACCACTCCCTGAAAATAAATCAAATCATTGTCGACAATTCTGTGACATGGCGTAATTGAGAGACAGGTTCTTATCGAGGCGAAACCTGTTTGATTTTAACTCGTAAAGAATTATTTATAATCCATCGCGTGGAATAGAAATCAACAAAACGATCAACTACATAATTTATAAATTATGTAGTATAAAGCCGGAAATTTGAACATTTGTCTGAGAAAATTTGTAATGTTTCTCGTCGTCGTCAGATGGTTATTTTCTAATCGTATCCATTTACTAGCGGAATCAATCAGCAAATAGATACCAGCAGACAAATCGTGTCACATATATAGTACAGAGGATCGCGGACAATCATTAAGCGACTGCATACCGGCTTAGTCGCGTGACCAACTTAATACGGAAGTCTCATGTTCTCTTCGTACCTGCTCGTTTTACTGATTACGCTATTACATATAGATAGCAGCGGGACAAATTATAAACAAACAAGGCACGTGTCGATATAAATTACATTCCGACGCGGGACATTTATATACTACGACGAAGCGCTAACTGTAACTTGTATTCTGTTATATTTGAAATTTCATTTGTCACGATTGACCTCCGCTCAAGTGGAATTTTATTTCACCGTTCTTCGACGTAAGTGTTCCGAAAATTATATTTGCGTCAAAATTATACGATTAGTAATGGCCATTCGAGTCTGTCTTTATTTCTTGTAAAGTTCCATACAATTTAATCGCGTCGTAAAATTTTATATTACTTCCAATATCAAAGGTGGGAATTCTTGGAAATCTCGAAAGGCTTTCGATCGAATATCTTTTTATTGCTTGCTTTCAATGTAGATAATGTTACATATTTCAAGGGTCGGCAAATTACAAAGATAAATTTCTCACGTCGCAAATTTTTCGCGATGTGACTCTCCGGTTGTCATAAACATTCTTCCAAGCTATGGAGACTCTCCAAGTATTCTAACTAATAAATCTTCCCTCTTATTTTTCTCTCGCGAGCAGGTGAACAACGAGCACCGCCTCCATCCGTTTTCACCCATCAGCATCCCGATAATTTAACGATATGTATACCGTTCGCTGTGAAAGTATGTCCGCTTCCACTCGAAGGCATCGTGCATAGCCCCCTCCCCCTCGTCGCCAATATCACCTCTGATCTCGGCAGAATGTGAGAAATAGAAAGTAGATTGACCTGGGGTCACTGTCGAGCAATCAGCTGATCGTGAAGGTTTCGACGACATTTGACGATTGTCAAATGTATTCCAATTCTCTCCTCTTTACACATCCTGTCTCTGATTAATGAGGATCTCTTGGAGGATCTTATTACAAACACTCTTATTCCATATGCAATACATTTTATCAATAATAAATAATTATTTTTGTTCAATATTCATACTATTTAATTATCACGCAATTATAACGTTGATAGCATTCTATTATTAAAGAAAATAATACAATCAACATCACAATATAATCGAATAATATTTAACAGTGTATTGTATGGATATTGAACAATTAATTATCCATTACTGGCAAAAGTACTGTATATGAAATAACTGTATTTATAATGAATTCAAGATTCTCATGAATTGATTAACGAGTGAAGAATTTTCTACTGGAGTGAACAAACTAATCGAATGCATCGGTAATGATTTTCTATGTCGCGTGCAACTCTAGAATTAATTTTCTTGCCGGAAACGTGAGTTGATTTACTTTTATGAAATATTTGTTCTTTGATCTTACACCTGTAATGCATATAGAGATCGGAGAAAACCACGGCATGCATCTTGGCATACATATATTTCATATCTTTCATCGATCATTATATCGTGATCTATTAATTTCTCATTATATTACAAATAAGATGCGTATTTGCTCAACATTTTTACTTTACGTCAGTGAGATGACGATCGTTAAATCGA
>Ga0157363_1004221_pt1 | contig 13203 bp, 5 predicted proteins | sample AttsexASBM1_FD_111477 | JGI IMG/M metagenome (GOLD analysis project Ga0157363, IMG submission 111477) | Fungus gardens microbial communities from leaf cutter ant in Ribeirão Preto, State of São Paulo, Brazil - Atta sexdens ASBM1 | ecosystem: Host-associated > Fungi > Mycelium > Unclassified ...
AGGAGGACCATATCAATATGCCGGACAACGCTTCGGACCTTGAAGATATTCATCGTTTGTTTCTATAATCTCTCTCGTCATTTTAATTTTTTCGTGACAAAAAAATATTCTAAAATGCAGCAACTTAGCTTTATTATCGTGCTACATTTATTATGCCATCACATATTTTCTGTCTCAATAACTTTTATTGTGTGAAGGAGTTTAAATCTTTTATAGTTGCGAGATGTAATTAAATTTATTTTTATCAGTATAAATTAAATGAAATGACTACAAAGAGGAAAAAGCTATCTCATAGAGATCTGTTCTTACGATTACGCAACCTGATATTTTGAAAAATGGAAAATTTTCCGAGTTTGCACCTTGCGATAATTACGGTATACGGAAGGGAAAGGTATCTTAACTGACAGAGAAAACATCGTGACTCCACGAAGGAGGTCCCTCTGACCTGTAATTTTATACAATTACGCAGTTTGTGCACCTCCCATTCGACAATCACTCAGAGAGTCCCAAACAATATATAATGTTTTACGGTATTTTCGAGAACTCCCAGCCATGGCGTTATCCAAAATCTTTAAATGAGCGACAGAATCATAAGCTGATAATAATACTAGGGATGTGTAGGCGCAGCAAGTTAATTGATACTTTTGCTTTAAGTATAATAATTACAGCTATATAAATCAACGTCCAAACATGTTTTATAGCAGTTGGAATGACATTTGTATTATATTCGAGATTTATTGCGTTCTTAAGATCGAAGAGCTGTGGCCAGTTTTCAATGTTCAATAAACAACTAAAAGTCTTATTATATTACATCTTAAATTGAAGGATATAATCGCTACCTCAGTTAACAAAGAAATTAAAAAGATATATTTGTTATGAATTAAATATAAATAAATAAAATAAATAAATATAGATTAAATTCTTGTTGAAATTATAACAATTCTGTTTTGATTATAACAGAAATGGTCATTTATAAAATACGTAATACAATATGTCGATTTTACAGGATTAAACTTATATAATACTTATATAATACGAATATTTTTTCCTGCAATTTCAGTGTCAGTAAATTGCGCGATTTGTGCTTCAAGAATATCGTTTTCGCGGCGGTATCGCGTCGTGAAGCAACAAACTGGATCAGATAAACGAAAGCTTATGGTTTTATCGGAGCGGAGGTGGAAACGATCGTCGATGACCGAGGCATCGATTCGGGATAAACGTAGTGCGTGCCACACATGATTTTCGAGAATTCCCGGAACACCTATTTATAATATAAACTTTTACATGGTATTATGAAAATGAGTGCGGATTGGTGCCTCATTAGCAGCACTAATAAGAATCCCTTCGTGGGCGCTTTGTCCCTACGAACCCAAAATTATCGTTAAACTCATGGTTGTTCCGTGAAAATCTGGAATCATTCTACAAGGAAGGCCACTATCGATAATTCCAATAATTAGACTCTTTTATAGGAAATTTCAGTAGGTATTCCTTATAAGTTTCCATCATCCATTTAGAATCAGGAAAGAGGGGACGTTTAACAAAAGATTACGTAACGATTATTATTGTGTGAAGGAATTTTTAGATCGTGTTTCAAGGTAGCGTGATTAGTTAAATCCGAAAGTGCACCTGTAATGCAGCTAACCGTCAGACACACCTGTCCATGAATTGCCATTTTATCATAAAACTGATCATAAGATTTTACAAGAGTCTTTAAAAATTAGTTTCTAACAAATTGCATTATTGCAATAGATTAGATTTTTAAAAATTAAATATAGTTATAAATTGTTAGGTAAAGCTCTAAAATAATCAGTGAAGACTTATAGGTAATGAAAAATAGATAAAATATTTACGAGTTTATTTGTGTTCGAGTTTATTTCCGTATTCTGTAATAATAGAAATTGTTGCCGAGTTTAAAAATATTGGGACTAGCTTGGCAAAGATTATTATCGTATTGAAAAAAGACCAATCGGGAAAACTATCGTGCCAACAGGTACATGCGTAGTTAAGTGGGCGTGACTGCTCATAAAAAGTGATTCGTAAAATATGTACGCTGCAGAAACAGGCACTACCATTAAGGCAGCACGCTAATATGAGCACATTAGGTCTCAATGTACGAAGGATTTAATGCTCTTTATACTAATACTTGCTTTAATCCTGATTTCATTATTCTAACTATTTATCAAGAAATCGATTTAATCTAACTTTGGAAAAGTTATATAAATTGTATATTAAAAGCACATAATTATAATATAAATATTTTTTTTAACAGTATTTCTTTCAATGGACATTCTAACTTTTTGAAAAGTCATGGCTTTGCTGTTTGTAAATGACAGATATATTATAAATTGTATTATTAGAAATCAGTTTGTGGTTGTCTTAGAGATATTTCTCATGTGGATGTTTTATTGATGTATTGAAAAAAATATAAAAGTAATATATAATAAGATAGAAAAGAAGAAAAGAGAAGAGTTCTCTCTCGCCACGGGGAGAGGAAGCACCCCTCTTGCGACACGTGTGCCGTGACATGAGAATTTTTATGGTGTCACCCTTTCGATTCTCGAAGCCCGAACTCACAGCCAGCGCATTGTAAAAATGTCGTTGCGATTTACATACTCAAATTCGGTTCGGTTCTCGTAAACGCATGATTTTACGGAGCAACCGTACAAATGTATACTCATGAATTGCATATTGGTTTGTTTCTATGTATATATGGATATACTCACGGGTGCACGCGTTATTAGTTTTATTCGTATCTAACCGCCAAGGCGGAGCAAACTGTCAAGAATTTTATAAAAAATAATTTCTTTATAAAATTCCTTTTTTTAATTTTAGTTGTTTCTTGTTTGTGATTGTCATTGACTACATTCAACAGAGAAAGCAGCATCTGTTATAAACTTCTTTAATATGATTGGTTTACATTCAGATTCAGTAAGAAACTAAGAATAAGATCAATCATATTAAAGAATTTTATAACAGTGGCAGAATTGATTTTTCTGCTGAACCATTTGAGATTACGCTGCGTGCAGATTAAGCAAATGAACATGGATAAGTTATGAATAAATAATTTATCTCAACGAATGAGATCGATGCTGCTATTAAGTCAAGTTGTTTGTGTTTGTTCGTATTTGCTTCGTTTGGATTCGGCTTTATACCTACTTGTAAATTTTTAGCGTTATCGTTATATATAAATATTTTTTAAAAATATTTATTGTGCTATAATCCGCTAATTATTAAAAAATGTTATAAAATTGTATTGGAAAATATAATATTATAGTAATACATCATAATCATCAATGTATCATAATGTGTCATAATGAAATACAGAATGGAATGTATTTATAATGACATCAGATATGAATTAAGTTTAATGGGATTTAATTTTGATCGATCCTCTTACAAGATGAAAGCCTAACATTCGGAATTTGATTCTATTCCTCATAAATTCAAGTGGTTTATCAGTGTCATTCGATTAATGCGTTTTATACGCGATAGATCAATGCGTCTGATCGATCAAGCATGATACGATCCTCATTAATTTGGTATAGTGAGATAGGTATTTAACGCTCTATCTATAATCCGATCTGCATATAGTATTCAGTTTGTCATTAATATACGATATATCATCATGGATTATCAAGCATATGGTCCAAGTTGCACCTATAGCGGTTATTTGAATAACAATATTCCGGTATTAGATGGGTCACCATTTATAGCACCTAACGAATTCTTATGCAAATCCAACCTTATTCTGGCAAGTCATAATATTGAAAGGATTTAACGATTCATTTAACCAGACTTACGCGACCTATGAAAAATACAATCATCAAGGGACCGAAAAGAGAGAAGTAAAACTGCTTATAACTAATAGCTATGCGCCGACAAAGTGATTTGTCGTGAGTATAATGTTCGAGTCACAATGAGTTTGTCGTAAGAAATAACGTTAGGAGATGATATTATCACTGGAACTCCTATGAAACTTTTCCAGGCTCTATCGAGATGTATTATAAATATTTTACCAATAATAGTCGAGAAATAGAAAGTAATTTCACTTTATCTCTACATACGTGTAGCGCTCGATATTGCGATATTTTCAGCGCCTCTAAAAACCTACTATGAATACCAGATTGTAAGGAGAAAATTATAGACTCGTCGTGTAATTTAGGATCGCGATTAGTAGAATCAAGGTCGTTGATGATTCTCAAGTTAACGATAACATCGTACGATATAGTATTGTCAGCTTGTTATATAGACTAGTATTCTATAGTATATAAATACTATGCCATAAATACTTTGCCGACTCGCGGTATTAGATTAGGCCTAAGTAGAAGATCCGACCGAATGTAAATTGCGAATACGAGACACGAAGGCTTCTCGATATTTTATATCTTTCGACTCGGGTGGCTACTGTTGGCGTCCCTTTATTCCTTCTTTCTCCTCCCATCGCGACGTAGCAAAATAATCCAGAAATCGTATTCTATTAGCATCGAAAACGACGTATAACGACAACATTTTGAAAAAAAGACGATCTGGCCTCCTAGAGCACAGTCGCGAAATAACTGCATCGAAATCAATTCCTTGTATGCGGGGCTATGGTCCTTAGAATCTTGTGAGAATGTAGACGATCGCGAAATCGCATATAAATTAAGGTTTCAACATTTTCGGGCCGGTCCTTTGTCGGATTCACTGATCCCAGGGGAACTGCTTTACCTTACAAAATAAAAAGAATAGAGCGAACAGGATCGCGACGAGTTCTATTTTCGAAGTCGTATGCGAGTCGCTCGAGTCGTTCTTTTAATCCTTCTTAAATAAGATATTTTTTTAAAAGGATAACTGAACATGAATTACTTTCTGAAGACTAAAAAAGAAATATGAAATAAAAAAATATGATTCTGCATGCGCTAATAACGACACGTTAATGATAACACAATGAAACCTATATGGTTAATCTGATAATTCAATCAAGTTGGATACAATTCTCAAGTGAAGATACATGAAATACATTTTATCATCTTGCTGATCCGCATAAGAATCTAAATAAAAACAGAACGCGAAGAACTTGATTTACACATCTAACATGGTTTTATTCGTCTCGTAATGCGCGATACGCGATACTGTCCAACGATGATCGATGCGGTCGATAAATCTGTGATCCTTCGTCCGCGTGTTAGCGTACTCGACACACTTCGCACCATGATTAGATCACGGCGAGGCTATTAACCCGTATATCCCTTGATTACTTACGAGCTGCATCGAGATGTAATTCCGTATACTTGACTTGAGATCCCTAAGATCAGCTGAGTCATAACTAAGTAGACACGCGAATTTATAATTGCTTCATGCAATGAAGCTGAAACTCAACTAATGTTTGTATTGTTTATCCATTAAGTATTAAATATTTTTGAATCCTACAAGGATTTCCAGATTATATAATTTCTCAATCCTTTTGATGAATTTAAGATCCTTAGATTGATTTATTCTTATTTCTAAAATTGGCGAATTAAGAACGTAATGATGTTACTAATAATCAAAGATTTCTTGAAAATTGTGCTAAACAAGTGTATCATATTTTTGAAATTTTGGTACGTAAAGAAGATCATTAAAATTAATGCGTTGCAAACTAAAATGTATAGCATAATTATGAGAATTATGATTGAGCGGGACACCCGGTAGATATATTAAAATTTCACTCTTCCTCGGATCGGTGCGTTACACATTGTACTCGTGACTTTTCGATGCAACGTGCATGACTAGCAATGAGCTCCTCGTAATGCAGGTTAATCGATGCACCGACCCGTATAAAACGCCAGCAGAATAAGTACGATGCAGTAGACGCGAAGAAATGCATTTGGCAGACAACGCATTCTTATGTAACCGTTTGGTATTTCCTCTACTTTTTGTTTTTAACATAGCAGTAGTCAAAATAAGTTGAGCTGAGTCAAATGACTTCGAGCGCTCTTTGACGCATAATTTATTTCTTATTTTTTTAAATTGTAAACGCATCTACGATTAAGAGAAAAGTGTTTGGTATTTGACTATAATTGTATGGTAAAATAATTATGATGAGGAGCTCTATTTTTATGATTATTACTGTTGTAATGTTAGTAATAATAACCAGATATGTTTTCAAATATGAAAAAAATACTACTAAATTATACTAATTAATACTAAAAAATTAATACTAAATTATAATAATTTTAAATATTAATTAATATCAATACATAAATAATAAATAAAATAAACATTTCTTTTTTAGTAAATGCAATTGCAATTATTGTGAATATACAGTGAATTTGTTTTTAATTCACTTACTATTTATGTGATATAATAACTAAAAAATACGTAAAGACAAAATTAAAAATTTTCAAGCAGTGTGTGTGTGAATATTATTGATAGCACAATTAACTACATTTACATGATTTAAAACAACTATAAATATGTAAATATCTAAAAAAATGATTATAAATTGTAATTAAATGGTAATTGCAACCATTTTTGTCCTCAATGTATGAAAAATCATAAGAGCTAAAATTTTTTTCTAATTGTTAAGAAATTAAAGTATCTTTTTTTTTTCTTTACAATGAAATTATAATATTCTTATTATCTTCAAAATAACCCTTCTTTCATATATGCCTTTTATCAATGATATTGTCACGCGGCAAAGTGTTAGTCTATTTTGAATCTAAACGTGTAGGATACTTGCATGGCAGTAGAGAATATTGCGTAGCGTTTTTCTAACGAATAGCATCATGAATTTTAATTTTTATAGGGTGCAACATAAAAATTGACACATGGCATGCCGACGTAGCAATTTCTGGTCGCGCATAATTTTCATGAATTTTAATATCTCGTCGAAATAACCCTTTTCGGCAGCCACCATTAGCGCGATTCAACCAAAACTGAAATATCACCGTGCGCTAATAGTCTCGGCGCATTTTAATATCTACCTGCTAAAAAGGGATCGCGCGAGATCTTTGTGTCTCCGTGCAGATGTCGGCCGCGTGCAACCGAAATCAAAATGACTCGCTGGAAAAAAAGGTGTAAGGAGGGCGCAACCAGGTCTGTTGACGTTTATTGTGTCTAAACGGTTGGCGGAGGCGCCATTAAAATTTTCTCGCCTCGCGCGCGCTTTTTCTCTTTTTCTTTTTACCTTTCGCGAAGGTCGGGGCCCCGGATCTGTTGCTGCAAGTCAGCATGGGAAGCCGCGAAGCGCGTCGGATAACAGAATTGACGTCGAAAAAAAGCGTAAGCAGCCGCGGCCCGAGATACGCTCGACGATTCTTACGTTCTGTACTTATTGATTGATGGCTTGTAAAAGGGTTCCGCATTTTGTTCGGTGTTTAGTCATGCAGAATACTCGCCGGCTATTCATGCCGCTTTCGCGCGGCATATGTACCTCTTTTATAGCGGCACATTTTTTTGCAACGGGTTAAACAGTCATCGGCATGAATTAAATATTTCGTACATATGAAACAGTTCGAAGTCTATCGAGTTTATCCCGTCTAGACAGCGATTGTACGGTCATTTCGAGTTCTTGCGTGTAATAAACTTGTCAGCATCGAAAACTGAGTATGAACGATAGAGTCGCGCGGTACTCAATCTTGCAGCATCTTTCATAAATTAGTCCCCAACAATGTCCGTTTTTGCCGTGCATAAGCAGCTCCTTGCTCATCTGCCGACAGAAGCGAACACGAAGCTCAGCGATAATTTAATAACCGATTCAACCTTTAGTTTCGAACAGCCATGGAAGAGATGGAGAACACTAAGTGCGGCGCGGAGAGACGGAATTGGGACTAGCGGGCGAAGTCCGAGCGAGTTTAAGGCCCCTGAAACAGGCCCCATAAATAAGTCGGGCCAGAATTACAATAATCCGATCCAATTAAAGCGGAAATTTATAGTCGCAAAAAGCGTAGACGCGACCCCCACCAGCCGACGATTTGCATTTCAAAATTTGCAAGCGTAATTTCAAATTTGCTTAATGGGGCCCGCGAGTAGCTACGTAATAGATTCCGCTTTCATATTCGGCAGACCTACGTACGCTGAAAAGATAGCGAATGGGCCCGCTTAAAAGGGGCCGCCACCCATTATGAATTTCATACAGTGCTCCGTTTTTTGCTCCCTTTCAGCCAAGCAAGCCCAGTAACTTCGGGTCCATTTACCATACTTTGCTCGGGGTAAACTCAGCCAGCAGCGCCGCTAGCCTACGCTACTCTCTATCAGAATCAATTTCCACGGATCGTAATATTCTATCGGGCCTTAGATCCAATTATCGATGTCTGCTGGTGTTACAGCATGATGTTCCCATGTAATTTCTGTAGTAATGCGGTATATTGCATATTCAATAACAGCTGTTTGCTAATACACACACTTCTTGCGCATGAATTTTTATTCTACTCACTATAGGCGATTTTATTTTAAGAGCTCTTTTTTTTATTATTTATTTAAAATTTAGAATTTTTACGATTAATAGTTTAATAGTTTGATAATATGGTTTTAATATGGTTTTATAATTTATGGGAGTATATATGTATTATAATTTTGAGTTATTTTTCACGAAGGCGCGAGCGCTAAGACCGTGCGCCGTTCTATTCGGCACCTGACGTGTGATTATTCTGCCATTATTGTCGAGGGCTCGAAACCAGATCTAACAATCATCATCGCGCAGGACGACCGATCGATGCCAAATTCATAGGGGCACTTTCTGGCTGCCGATTAGCATAAATTATTTGCGGTCAAGGTGACCGGACGCGAAGCCCCTCATTCCTTTAGTGCAGTTCTCCGTTCGCTAATGTCATACATTCGATCTTTTAAAGGCGCTAAAAGCGGTGCCGCAAGGTGTCGATTGCAGGAACCGAGATCCGTGATGCTGCCAGCAGCCGGAAGCCCAACGATCACCATTCGAATGGGCATAATACACCATATATATTTTTCATTCTAATCATACTTAAATGATTATTTCGGGAACATTCTTATCCAGCTGATTTTAGGATTAGATGGTTCAATTTTACATTTCACAATCGGAAAATAACAAGCTCTTTGACTAATTGCAATATTCATTTATTCCCGTTGAGGTATTTAAAAGCAATGTCGAAGTTTTCATACATTAAAAAGCTTTCACGGTTATCTCCTCAGCCTCAATAATGCAATAATATCCATTCGTTTTTTATGGAACACATATATTAAATATTTTCAGTATATGGCGTTCATTCAGCAAAGAAGGCATAAAAACAAACCATCATCGAAAAATGAAAGCAAACTTTGTCAGAGAACTGATAATTTCGCTAAATTAATGGCCGAGACCGAAATGGGTCAATCGGGACACAACTGGTTTCTGCAATTATTAAGACTACCTCATAATTTTTGGCGAGTACTCGGTAATCTGCGCATTAGTTGACAAAATCGCAACACTACAGCGAAACTCGTTGCTCGGATTATCGGGATTTAACTCTGAATTAAATTAATATGATACTTAGCACGGTTCCGCGTTCAATTTTATCCCAGCGCATTCGTAAATTGCACAGTAATCGCTTAACGAACCATCTTTCGAGATTGTTCCTCGTAAATTTTTACGATAGGGTTCGCGTCGACTTGTTTTCGTGTACGTAACCCACTTTATAAATCTGCCTCGCCTTTCGCACCCCATTCGACTTTACGACGCGCATAGCGCGCGCTTTCCATCTCGCTAATTATGTCAAATTGATGTTTCTTGCGTCTGACATATCGTGTCATTATACAATATTCGTGATTGTTATGTAACGGTGATTCTGTTCAAAAAGCAATATCCGAAAAATCTCAAGTAATTACGCACAGCAAACATTTACAAAGAGTGTCGATGTGACGAAACACGACGATCTCGCACGCAATTTATACTCTTATTTTCTTGTACAAGTAATATTTCACGTGCATATCGCATGCAAACGTTCACTTTGCAGCGTAAACGTGACGACGATGTCATTCATTAATTACGTTAACAACGCGTAGCGTTGCTCGGACGGGCATGAGGCGGCCATAATTTCTGACCGGATTGAGCCGTCAGCGAAAGTGCAATATTTTACCGAGATGGCGACCGATAGGTAGCTATCAACAGCGGAATACTAAACAGCTTACGGAAGATCCATTAGAATCCAAGGGATCCGAAACTAACCTGCGTATCTCCATCTTGACACCGGTCGACTTTTCGCGTTACTCGCGCCAACTTTCTTTCATTGGAGATTTTTGATATTCTTGCTAGGCTTACTTTCTCAAAGATATTAGATCTACGATCGAGAGATGGGTACGGGATGCTCACGAACGAACCATTCAATTTGTTAGAGTCACGAAGCGCCGTCTTTCTAATCTCTTTGCGAATCTGTCTCGAAGAACTTCTCTTTTCTTCTCAGATGTTGCCGCGATAACAAAAGAAATTTTAACAAACCGAATTTTAATTTGAATAATTTGAAACATTTGTTTGCATATCATATTTATTGTTTCACTTTTCTCCCAAAATTATTCTGTGCTCAACGTTGGTTAGTTGATTGGATCCAAATTCCGCTGGGAACCCTCATGTTGTTTTATTTCATGATGCTAACATGAACTTGTAAGCGGATCGGAATGCCGAATTCAAAAACGTGAAACATGGCCATAGCAAAACATGGTCCTTGCGCTTGTTACGCTACTGGAATAAAATGTTGAGCAACCCTCCCTTAAAATGGCCAGGCATTGTTCCTTGGATGCTGAGAACGAGCTTAAAATCTGATCTACAATGTGCTCTTTACTTTTTGCTTCTTATGTTTTACCTCTTGCCTTTTTCTTTAATGTACCCGTTTTATCAACAATCATGTTTCTTCCAAAGTTTAACAATTTTTATCTCAGACAATGGAAACGAAAAAAACAAGATAAAAAACAAGGTAAAAAACAGGAAATAAAGAACGCACTGTTAAACTTAAATCTCGTTTAATGCGCGTATGTGATTTTCAATTTTGTATTTGCCATTTTAGAATATTACAATATGAGTCGATAACATTCTTCTTAATATATATCGTTTAAAAAGTGTGAAAAAAGAATGAGCGTTATTTTGAAATGTTACAGATGTGAATTTTGCAGAGATTTGCGAACCTTTTCTTTGGTGTAAAATACAAGTTGTTCGACTTTCGGTGCAGCTGGCGAAGATCACAGGTCTATCTGGGATGATCTGTGGACTGTAGATCCGATGGCGGGATCGAGATCGAGGTAAGATACCGGTAGAAACCCCGTGGATTATGCTTGTACGATGTCGTGTTGTAACCGTGTTAAAAGTTCGCCATTGTGCAGCTTGTCGTCGGATGCATTTGGAAGAAAAATATTTTGCCCCTTTTTCTCACAATACTCTCTTCACGTCATCATGTCAACGTTAACGAATTTTATAGATAGTGTAATGAAAATTAGTTTTCACAAGAAAAAATCTTTCTATTAAAGATTTCTTAGAAATATCAGAATTTTTTATAAAATATATTTTCTTTTTAATTCGATTTTTATTCTACATTTTATTATATGTATACTGAGAAAAAAGATTCTGTTAATTTAACAAGCCATCAGTATCTTTAACAAATTTGTATATAAAGTGACGACAAATTATTGTTTTAATTTGTTATGATTAATGCTAGTTTGCTATTTCAACTAATTATTAATAACAGAAGCAATTTTTTTATACCTAATTTATTTTTTGATGAACTGTAACAAACTCATTTTTCTCAGTGTATAATCCATGTCTGTATCATTTATCGAAAAACGTATCTGGGATTAACTTGAACATGTCCACCCTTTACGCAGTTCCATTTCCGTCCTAAACTTTTATGGTTGGTACTAAAGGCATATATCTGCTTTACAGCTGGAGATTTAAATTTCCTGGTTCAAGGAAACTTTGCTGGAAATCGGCGATTTTATTTCTTCGCGTAAAATAACTCATCCAACAGTAGCATGCCAGAACGGAGCTTTTTACGACTGGTCCTACGTGCCGCGTCATGAAGGATTTCGAGTTTTAATTGCCTTTCCGCCTTAAGTTGCTTACTTAACCCGAGCTCTTTCGGAGGTTCTTCAAAGGATCGAACGATCGAATTTCCTGGATATTTTTGGAAGCAAATGGTAAACATAAAAGATCTTTTTAATGTCAAATTTTCCAAGAATTTACATATTCGAAATAAATTTATGATATATATATTTCTTGAAATAATCATGGTTTGTGACATTCATGACATAACACCTTTTTATTATGGCGATAGCCTTTCCCGATCTCTCCTTTCACTCGAGATTGGCGGAAAACTGACTTGATCTGCTGACAGAAAGGAGCTGAGAAGTGGTTTCAGTCTTGTGTCTCGATTAGCACGAAACAACTTCCCTGTCTGCACCTCTTCCGCGTTTGAAGTATCGTGTGCACGAATTCAATCCAAGTACAGACCGCGCGCCTGGATGAGGCGCGTTAGCAATTAGTCTTCGTACAATCTCGCTCGTTATCCCACGAGATATCTGATCGCAGATCTTGGCTTGCGCGCGTTGTACGTCTTTATCGTCAACAGGATCAAATTATCCGTGAAAGGGCAGACACACCCGAGTAACTCCAGAAATCGGTACATGGTTACCCGCGCTCTCGATGAAATCCAATATGTTTCGAAGATCATCATAGCGATTATATGTTCCAATAGGATATTCTCAACGAAAGTACAATCTTTTAACTCTATTATCTTTTAACTCTATTTTCTATAAAGTAATTGCGAAGCTGTCAATGAATTTTTAATAATTATATTATACATACACTGAAACATTTGATTCTTTATTACTTTTTTCATTTTCATAGAAATTTACTTGATCTTTTTAGTGAATAACAAACATTGGTACTTTTACGCTGTGTTTAGAAACTTCATTCGGATACATCCATGTAGTATTTCCTTTTATTTTTATTGTTCACCGAATATTAAATAAAGATAAAAATAATCAGGGTACCATAGACTTGGAAAATTGGGAAAGGTTAGGGAAATTAAAATTGGTCATCGAAAATAGGGAAAACTCAGGGGAAAATATAAAAAAATGTAAAAAAGTCTGGAATTTTGAAATTTATTCACGTTTATTCCGTTCCTTTAAACTAATCTTATTTCAAATTGTTATAATTTTTTAAATATTATATCTGACGTTTATAGTCAAATACGTTCAAAATTTGCGCACTTTAAATGATTTTAATAAATGATTTTAATAAAT
>Ga0157363_1004222_pt1 | contig 13203 bp, 11 predicted proteins | sample AttsexASBM1_FD_111477 | JGI IMG/M metagenome (GOLD analysis project Ga0157363, IMG submission 111477) | Fungus gardens microbial communities from leaf cutter ant in Ribeirão Preto, State of São Paulo, Brazil - Atta sexdens ASBM1 | ecosystem: Host-associated > Fungi > Mycelium > Unclassified ...
AAATCTAATGAAGTTAGGAATAACAAATATTTTTTATAATTGAAGTTGCAACCAACACCAATGTAGAGGATGATGCTGCCAGTGTGATAAGTAGTGATGCGGGACGAGAGGCGGAACCGGAAGGCGAAGAAACTGAAACAGCGCCCGAAGGCGAAGGTGATGACGAGGACAGTGTTACTAGATGTATCTGGTAAGTGGAATTTTATAAGTAGATGTATAATGTTACATATTATGGCTAGTGTAATAATGTGTTTCATATATTATTTTTAGTGACTTTGAACATGATGACGGATATATGATATGTTGTGACCGTTGCTTGTAAGTATCACCAATATTTTCACATTACTAATGTAGATTGAGAAATATTTATATATTTTTAGTCTATATTTATATTATAAAATAATTATACAGAAAAATTACGTATTCCATTTGATGAAAACAGTACTTATTGAGAACTGATTATGCGATCATAGAGTATGGCAGCACGTCGATTGTATGGGCATTGATCGTTCGAACATTCCTGATGAATACCTCTGCGAGAGATGTCGACCACGACGAGTTGACAGACAGCGAGCACGCGCCTTGCAAATGCGTAAACGCGAAGAGCTTCTTAATTCGGACATGTCTTCTGATGCGTCCACCAGTTCAGCAGACACAGACGTCGGTTCAGTGAACAATGCCACGGCCCAAAAGAAACGTCCGCTTTCGCAGCAACAATCGCAAATTCCGAGGCGCAACAAATCCGATACGTCTGCCCAATCATCGCAGGTGCGAAGGTTAAATAACAACAACAATAACAATAATAATAACGTTGGAAAGAGGCAAAGAAGAGATTCACAAGCCCGACAATCAAGCACCGTTCGTAAGAAGGAGAACAATGCCGCTCCAAAGCGAGGACCTGGAAAACGTAAGGCTAAGAGGAGAACGAGTCTGGAAGATAAAGAGGACGATGTGCAAGATGCCTGGGGTACCAATATGGCTCCCCTTAGACAATGGATCGAAAGATACGAAGAAGCCGTTACGAATCATTACAGCCCCGAATTGCGAGCCAGGATATCAAATATCAAAGTCAACGGCACGCATAGCGACTTAAGGCAAAGTAACATGAATGTCGTTGCCACCGGTAAATGCCGGCTCAACGTGCACAGCAATAATCTTAGAGTAAGTAAAACGCTATCTCAAATTTGTATGAAAAAAATACATAAAGAAATGTTATTATGAAAACTAAATTAAATTTAAAAACTAAGTTAAATTCGTTTTCTTTTTAAAATACTTTATACTATTTAGGGTAGAGTGGAGCTTTTTTGTTCATTTCTCGCGATAGTCTCTCATTTTATCTCTGAACAGCCATACTGAACATTTAAAAGTCATACTTAAGTTCTCAAGCAATCATGATTATATAAGTTGTAAGCATATCATTGCAAAGAGATAGATATATATTCACTGCCCTAATTTTATTATATTGCTTCAAGATTGAAATTGATGGGATCAAAAGGGATTTGATGAAATAATTTCGCCCTATCTTATATTTGATTTATTGAAATAGATACTATTTTTTTGCCGATATTCTTAATATTATTCATTAATGTTTGTCACTATCGCGATTATTTACTGATTGATGATTACTTATTGAATTCTATACTAAAGTAACTATTCAAATTTTTATTTCCTCTATAGAAAAAATATATATTAAAGTTAATATGAAAAAAATCTTTTTATTACAGTTTTTAGTGGCGACAATGTACCTCCCGCCAAACACTCCTATCGTGGAATTACGTGGCAAATATATGCTCAGCACACAACACCGACTGCAGTATACGCAAAGTGGTAGGCAGCACGTCCAACGACCAGGACCGTTCGTGTTTTTCTATCGTCTGCCACGCGACGGCACCGAAGTGTGCGTAGACACGCGGACATACGGAAATGACGCGAGGTTCGTGCGGCGTAGTTGCAAGCCGAACGCCGAGGTGAAGCATTGCATCGAGAAAGGCACACTACATCTCTATATTGTGACGACATGTGCAATCGAGAAAAACGCCGAGATAACAATCAAACATGAGCAGCATGATCTACTACTGTCACCCAATCCCAGTTCCCCAGCGATGCCTGTTGTGTGCGCGTGTAATAATCCACGGGAGTGTCAAATTACAAACGCGGCGAACCAGCTGAACAGAAGAGGTAGCAATGGCGCTCTCGTCGAAAATGCCGAGTAAGTTTTCACATAATGATACAAATAACAAAATATACAAGATATTTTATATTTTTGTAACGTATTACCTTCTGTGTTATTCAGTGGCAGAGAACGAAGGCGACGGGGTAGAAGGAATACAGTCTGCGAGGAAACCGACTCCGTACCACCGGCAGTTCCTCCGGTGACGAGTGTCACGCAAGCCGCTACGACTACAATATCGTCTGCATCATCAACGGTGACTCCTGCAACGCCAAGGAGAACCGCCACGACTACGGTTACAACTACAACAACCCGCCAAGTTGCAAAGGAAGAGACCCCCGCTACGGTAACGAATACGCAGCCTCAAATGTCACCTAGTTTGAATCAATCGGTGACGATGATGCCGGAATCGAAAAAGGATAAAAAGAAGATGACACGGGAAGAGAGGAAGATGGAGGCGATTATAAAGGCTTTCGAGAAGCTAGAGAAGGCGGAACAGAGAAAACAGGAGGTACAAGCAAGAAATGCGCAACGAAAAGAATCTGGTGGCACGCACAGCGATAACGAGGATAGTCATTCGATGACGGGACAATCCAAGAGTAATAAACAAATAAACTCGGAGAGACCACTACGACGTAGAAGAAGGAAAGGTCGAGCGAGGACGACAAGTTCATCTCAGTCACAGGGTAGTAGTCGAAGGACGAGATTGAACTCCGCCGAGTCGGACGTATCCTCCGGAGACGAGAGCAATTCCATGCAGTCACCGCCTCTGTTGAGTCAGAATTGTCCACCTAGCCGAGACGTTCCCTATTCATCGCACTTACACACTCCGTCTAAGAATACAGGTGATGTTAGCAATACCGGCTCATCATCTGGTGGAATTCCCACTGCGGCTGGTTTATTGCTGGCTTTAGCGAACTCTAATGCTCCCGGTCCTCCGAGTTCTCCACCATTACAACAACCCACTCCTGTCAAAAGTCCTACTTGTGACAGCGGAGCCAGTAGCAGTTCGCAGAGTTCCACGCCACCGACACCGTTGTCCTCTGCCTGTTTATTGGTGGCCGCCGCGGTCGGCCCCTTGGCTCCGGGTTTCAAGTTTCCGAAGACGAAAAAGGTATTGATGAATGAATGGCTAAAGGAATCGCCCGATCCGCCACAAGTTAATATACCTCAAGTATCACCTCTGCCGGTTTTACCACCTGCCGGTCCACCAGCTTTACAAAATTCCATGAATCCGCTGTGCAGCAGGCATTTCTCACCGGTACCGACAGATGCTTCAGCGGAATTCTTATCTCAGAGTTACGCAGCGAAAAGTCTAGCCACTCTCGTGCAAGCTGCCAATTCGGTTAGCGGCATATGCGATTCACCGCCGCAACGTAGACAGCAACAGCAAGTGATTCCTAGTAATAACAACAATAATGGCAATGGTGGCAGTCCCGCTGTCTCTACAGGCTCGGCAAAGAAGCGATGGTTGCGCCAGGCGATTTCGGAAGAGTGTGATTCACCCAATAGTCGGCCTGAGAGTCCTCCTTCGCTTAGCGAGACGGTAGCACCTCCCAAGAAGCGGAGAATAGCTCGAGAAAGTTTATCGTCAGATAATTACACCCCGCCGACGACACCGACTATGTTGCTTCCGACTGAAGCAGCGTCTAACAACAGATCACTGTGTTCTGCTGATGTAAGTTCGCAGTTTGAGTGTTTTTGTTAAATACTAATTACTTAAAAAAATAATATCAAGACTTTTTCTCATAATTAGAGGTAATATAAATGAGTTGAACCAAATCAATTATAAGTGCTTAAAATATATTAAAATATATTAAAATATATTAAAATATATTAAAATCTAATGTCATATGATAAGATGTATAATATTTTAAAACCATATAATAAAGTTGTCGCAAACATTTCTATGGATTAATAATTAGATTTTAATATATTACTGAACTTATAATTGGCTTTATTAGGCTGTTTATATTTATCTTTGCATTATTTTAATATTTAATTTGTAATACGTATATGATAAAATAAACTATATATAACATTGTCAATATTTTCCAGGATGACTATACAGAACATGTGCAATCGCCTATCGTGGAACAGACCGATGATAGACATTACGATTCGGAATCTATAAAAGAAGATATTAAAGTAGATGATAGATCTATGGATTCTGACAAACCAATCATTCGCGAAAAACTTTCAATTGATATTTTTCCTCAATCAGAATTTTATGTAAAAAGTGAAGGAAAAACAGAATGCTCTGATATTATTAAAACGGAAGAGTCTTCTGAAATGGATGTAGACGTTATGACAAAAAAAGAAAAAGTTTCCCCGCAGTGGGAGGGAGATGATATAAAGTCCGAATGTAGTTACGATCAATTAGATCAGAAAATAATTGAAAAGATTCGAGAGGCCGTCGAAAGTAGAGTATCATTCAGCAATTTTGATATCAAGAAAGAATCTTTCGCTAAGGAGGAAATTGTTACTAAAGGCACAGTCGAAATAATTGATCAAAATGAACCTGATACCGAGATGGAAGGATTCAGTTCTCCCATCGCTACTATAGAACCCGATGCGATTTTAAAACAGCGAGTGGTGGAAATGCAGCTGGAGTTCGGGGGTGGCATTGCCGAAATCGTGAACATTGCCAGTAGCGAAAATGAAAAATCGAACGACGAGAAGAAATCATCCGAAGCCATTGCAAAGTGTGAAGAGATTGCTGAGAAATCAGACGACAACGCATCTATCGACGAGTTTGATGTCGAAGCGCAGATGAAGAAGATCACGGGCGACGACGGTAACGACTATCAGGAAAAGATTGACACGAGTTCGGAGAAGGATAAGAGCATGGATGGAATAGAGGGACTAATGGATAGCTCGAAAGAGGATTCGGATTCCGAGGATAAAGACGTGGATGATGACAAGTACTGCGAATCTTCCTTTAAGTTATTTGATATCAGTCATGAAGAAACATCTTTCAAAGAATCGGATACTAAGCCCGATACTAAACCGGAACAGATTATCGTTACAGAAGATGACACGAAAGAGACGGATAAGGGTACGAATGACGAGCCCGCAAAGGAAGTCTCCACAGTGGAAGAGCCGTCTGCCTTTGCCGCCCTGTCGGAGGAGTCTATCTTCGATTCGACTTCTGCGAACATGGATGCGGAGTCCATCGCGGACCCTCCCAAGATCTTTCACTCGATTCCACCTTTGAGCGAGCGCATTCGCAAGAAGACCGATTCGTCTGCCACGCCGAAAATGCCTAAGATGGATTTTGAAGCGGCTATCATAGAATCCACGATAAGTATGGACGCTGTGGACGGGTCTAAGAATGGGGAGCAAAAGTCGATGTTGTCAACCGCGCTACGCGAACTTTTGGAGGCAAAACTGGACGACGAGCCGACGGCTGAAGTAATGAAAAATGACGTTGATAATGAGAACACGCCATCACAAGTAATTCAACCAAAATTAGACTCCTCTGAACATAGTTTAGACACAATACAAGATTCGGCTTCGATTCAGGAAACGCCGAAGCTAGAAGAGACTCCCATCAAGGAGGAAGAGACCAAACCCAAAGAGATAAAACGGTTGAAAGATCCGAGGACCGTCGTACCGAATAGTATGCCAGCACCAGCTTTTAAACCGGACTCTCTTCCTCCTGTCAAGCGCAAGGTTAGAAGGGTAGGACTGTAGTAATGTTTTTTGTTGCTGAAAATGACATTTCGTTATTTTATCATTGTTCATTGCCATTATCCTCATCAATATAGTCCTACTCTACATATATATATGTATATATATGTATATATATATATATAGCACTATATAAATAGAACTATAGTATTATATAAACTATAGTATTATATAAAATCAAATAATTCCTATATTTCTATTTCCTTTTTATTTTCAAAAAAACTTTCATTTTCATAAAATTATTTAGTTTTTCTATAAAATTATTTCTATTTTGTTATACAAGATGTTCCAATAATTATTACCACCTGAAATATCTTCTAATCTATAAGATGTAGAGAAAAATTTATATAACCAAAATTACAACGATGTAAAGGAGATCATATGACGATAATAATTTTTGTCCAGGTGGAGGCGCTTCGGAAATTTCAAGGTCAATTTCGTTTTTTTAAATGGAATTTTATGAATTTTTTTACACAATATGATTCCTCTAATTATTCTGCATAAAAAAGTATTAAGATCATGGTACCAAAAAATCAATAATTTACGAGATATCATGTTTAAAATTACTTTACATCTGGATTTTGACATTCTTCATAAATGATGATGAATTTATTATTTTCTTCTTACAACAGATACATCGTGCTTTAATGAAAAGAAATATTCTTTGAAAGATGTCTTAAGTTCACAAAATGAAATTTAACATGAAAAATTTAGTATCGATACATTAATTGTGCAAGATGTATTTATTTGAAAAACAAGTTGATATGATCCTCATTTATGGAGAATGTCAAAACAATTCAGTGCGAGTGAAAAATTTATACGCTGAACGATATCCTAATCGCATCCTGCCTTCGCGTCAAACATTTAAAAATATTTATTGCGATAAATTTAGACAAATTGGTTAAATACTCGTAAAAGTGAACGTAATAAGCGAATAATTTATGAAGAGAATGAAATTCAGGTTCTCGCAAAGGTCTCTCAAAATCTTTACATTAGTTTGACAAATTGAACTAGAAACTAATATTAAAAAGAATAGTGTATTCTGTATTTTACATCGTCACAAATATCATTCATATCATCTCTATTCATCAAGCATTGCATGGAACGGACTTTGTGAATCATGCTAGATTATGTCAATAGGCACAACATCAGATTCAAAATAATAATTTATTTTTTGATACCGTGTTGTATACTGGTAAGGCAACATTTACTAATCTCGGAAATATTAATTTACGTAACATGCATTTCTGGTCGGTGGAAAATCCTCATTGACTGCGGCAGATCGAACATCAGAAACAATAATCTTTGAATGTATGGTATCATAGGTAACAAATTATGTGCTGTTGTCTTTCGATTTACAATGTAGTGCAAAAAATTGCTTTTAGCCAATCTTTTCATTTATTACTGATAAGTAATACAATTATTGGTCCTTATTTTATCGACATCTAAATGGCAATAAGCTAATTTTCCTGAGCATACATTGGGTACTTTGTTAAAAGATTTGCCTTTAATCACACGACGAATAATGTAGTACCAGAACGATGGATGCCCAGTTCATTTTTCATTGGGTGCGAGAAATAACTCAATGAAAAATTTTCAAATCGCTGGATTGGACGCGAAAGTCCTGTAATATAGCCAGCTCGTTCAGACTTGACACAATTGGATTATTTTTTATGAGAAATTCTAAAAGACATGGTGTACAAAGAACAACCAACTACATCTCACGATGCAACAACAGATTATTGCAGCCTATACGTTAATATTTCCCGATATTAAAACGTTATTAGAACAGTAAGTCAATCAATAATCAGAAGAATCCAATGTTACATTGATAGTAATCCAATGTTACATTGATGGCTATCATTTCGAACATCTTTAAATTTACATAATTAAATAAAATGTTATTAATTAAAAGAATGTTTATTTTCATTGAAGCACGATGTATCCATTTTATTTGACGTAAAAAGTCAGAATAAGATGTAAAATATCTTGTAAATTATTGATTTTTCGGTACCATGATATTAATACTTTTTTATGCAAAATAATTAGAGGAATCATATTGTATAAAAAAAATTCATATAATTTTTAAAAAAACGAAGTTGACTTTGAAATTTCCAAAACGCCTCCATCTGAACAAAATTTATCACCATATAATAGCCCCCTTTACATCGTGTAATTTTGGTTATATAAATTTTTCTCTTCCTTATAGAATCTCTTCCTTATAGAAGATATTTCAGGTAGTAATAATTATTGGGACTCTGTATATAAATTTTTTTTTGTAATAAAAGGCGATCTTATGGAAATATTAATACATTTTTCTAGTTATCCATATCGGAATATCGCAAACGCAAACAACAGTCATCCGGAGGAACCGGAACCGAGCCGGAATCGTCGAATGACGCTTCTACTACGGACAAAAGTGGAGCGCGAGGTAGATCGGATAGTGCCAGCAGCGGCACTTCTTCGCTCAGTTCCGATGAAGAAGGTTCAAAAACATCGCTTTCTCTCGAGTTGACAGGAATGAACTCGTTGACACTATTCCCTAACACGGCTAATGAGAACGATGAAAAAAAAGGTAACAATCATTCTTCAAATATTTGTATTTGTATAAATTTTGCTAATAAATACATCGTAATTTTTTGAAATACTTAAAATCGTTAATTTTAATTAGCAATGTGATAATTAATGATTTAATATTTAAATCAGGAGAAGAGGGTGCAATTGGTTGGTCTGCAGCGCCAACTTTGGTAGAACGTCAACGAGAAAATCTTACTGAACGATTGAAACGCGAATTTGGATTGTTCCTCAGCGATGACGAGGAAGAGAGAGCTCGCAAGCATGGTATATACATTTAAATAAATAAATATATATATGTATGTGGAAAAAAGAGAATATAGCAGTTTTAGAGAAGATGAAATCAATTATGATTATAGAAAAATGAAGAATTAAAAAAATTTACTAGATTTGAAGAATAATGATCACTACTATAAGTAGATACTGCTTATACGTCATCCTTATTCTTCTGCTTACAGGTTTGACGACGGAGGCAATATTGAAGGCGCATAAATCTCCGCCTCAAAATTTAGTAATCAGCACCCCGCCGGCGTATTCAGGATTGCCCCCGCAATTACCCCCGCAGCCATATATACCGCCACCCGGCTCGGCGTCCATTCACTATCCCCAGTTCCAGAGCAAACCTGGCACGGTGCAATATCCGAACTTTGCGATACCACCGCCGACCACGTCCCAGCAACCGATGTACAGCACCGCCGCGTCGTCGCAGGCGACTGCGGTCAATAAACAGTCGCAACCAACGCCGTTCTTGGTACCTCAAGCATCCCAAGCGCCACCGGGTTCCAATCCGTATCCTCCACAATTCGTTCCGCCACCGCCGCTGCCGCCGCCAACCGCGGGAACGACGGTGCCGATCACCAAGTTCCCAGCGGCGACGCCGCCACCGCCACCGCCTTCGGGCACTCAGGTGTCGTATCCTCCGGCGTCGACGGGGCAACCTCAGAAGCCGTTTTTTAACCATCCGGCGCCGAGGTCGTAACCGGCAGAAAAGGGTAGGATTGTTAAAAGTTCTTAAGTTTTAAACTGATATTGTTTTACATTCTCTACAACGAGCGACATTGAACCGTCTCGATTATCTTGCCCACTCTTCTGTCGACGAAGTTTTAGACTCGGTTCTTTGGAAAAAAAAGCAAAGAACGAATTCAAACTGAATATTCTTAACGGAAGCATTCTTACATTCTTTTGTAGGATACTAAAATATTATTTCATACGGAAGCTTGCGTGAGATACAAATGGCAAGAAGTCGCGTACAGAATTCCAATAATTTTCTAGATAATTAGAAAAATACAATTTTTAGTTCGCGCTGTCAATCGCTTCTAGGATTTTCACATAAATTTTTGAAATTTACCGTGCATATATTCGATGATTTTTCTCTCAAAGTATTTCGGAATTCGTGTGGCCTAAGGTGATAGCTGAATATTTTGAGGATATAGCGATGTGCATTTTTAGGATATATCGAGAGAGTTGTATCGGTACCTTTTTCGCGAGCAACGGCCAAAAGTGTATTTCAAGTGGCGTACACTTTTTATACCGGTGAAATGGTGCCCTAAAATGTTTATATATAGCATTAGTCCAATTTTTTAATAAGGTGTTAATAAAGTTGGAAGCGCGCTCTCACTCAGCTGACGGAATCAGCTGATCTCGCGATATCCCCTTTAAAAGCAGTTATCATTATATATACAATATGCACTCTGCATAATACAACTTATCTGTACATATTATTTGCATATACGCATAATGTTAACAATATAACTATATTTAATAATGCTATATATTTAGATCAGTTCGTAGATGGTAATCGTAACAAAACCTATGACACACGTAGACACGTAAACGAGTACTGTGTTGTGTTGTTTTTCTGACATATAAAAAGGCAGAAAGAGGCGCGGAATTCTCTATATTTTATATTTCATTGTAAAAGGGCAAATTATTTATAATAAAGGGTAAATGTTGAAATTTGAAAACTTGAGTTTTATTTTGGGGATTCGTGAAAGTATATTACTACTCGATTTTTCTTATACGGCGACGCATTCGATATATGCGATACATGTTTTAACGCCGATTTTATTTAAAAACACTTATTTATGAACAAATTTATTTATGAATTTGTACAAGAATCGAGATACTCTAAGAAGGCAGGATAGACCAGTTACAATAAAAATGGTACAATGTGATGACCATACGTTTTATTCTCTTTGATGCTTTAAGCAGTAATGCAATACATTTTTAGTTATACGGAAAAGCGCGAGATTACGGTGTGTGACAATACGTTTTAATTACGGATTTATCCTTTTTAGGTTGAGATCTCCAAAAATTTCATTCGCTCAGAACATTCATTCAAGTACAAAACCTACTATATTATAAAAAGTAATTAAAACACGTAGAAGTAAATTATGGTAAATTAATACAGCGAAAGAATCGTAGTCTATTTTGTAACTGAGAGCTGCTTCACGGAATATCGTTTAGTACGCGAAAAATACGATTGTTCTATCGTTTCACAAAGATATGTGTTTCTTTTTCTCTACTCCGAGCTATAGATTTACGTTACAAATTATGAGCTGCGCGTTAGCGACATCCTTCGTGCAGATATTAGTAATTCGTGTATTAATTTCATAATTAAAAATAATCGTAATGATTACGTTTTGTCTGTATAATTTAAAAGTCGTCTAGTTCCAGCATCAATAAGTACATGTGCGCGCATATAATTAAAATTATGTACATTGTATTTTATATGTAATTGAAATTTTGTGTGTGTGTGTGTGTGTGTGTGCGCGCGCGCGCGCGCGCGCGTGTGTGTATATATATATAAATTTTCAGATTTCAATGGTGCGATTATTAGATGTACATAAGTATGTTACTTGTTATGAGAAGCCAAGTTCGAATTTCTTTGTAGGTTAATTGCCTTTTGTTTGTAATATAACGTACATTGTTTATCTATTTTTGGTCGTAGACTTTCCAAATCGCGACGAGCGAATGATAAGTACTAAGAAGAACAACGAAATTATTTCGTTAATGCTGTTTATTTAAGACAGCACATAAGAGTAATTATTCATTTGCCGCGGTATGATAGAGTCCGACCGTGTCGCTCGAATTAATTATAGTACAATTAGATGATAATTCATTAGAAATTTGTAGCGTTTATAACTACGTTACATATTGAAGTGATGTTGCAAGTGACAATTAAAATCATTTTCGAAGAGTAAAAATGTATTATAAACTCATTATTTAAATGAAGCCGTGACTAGAGATTGAATTGAAATTTAGCCAATCAAAGCAAATTTCACTAAACTCGAGATTGATTTTCTTTCTTCTGATTTATTAAATTCCAACCCAATCCCAATCTCAATCTCTAGTTTGACCATGGCTTTATTTTAAGTTTTATTGGTGAAAAAGCAAATATATATCTTAATTTATTATACAAAACGTGAAAGGCGTTATTTTCATAATGAATTAAGACTCTCTTAGCTTGGACTTGTATAGTTTTCTGATTACAAATTATGTAATTGGATGCGGTCCATCATAAGTAGGTACTCCGAATCGTTTATAACTCTATTGAACGTTTATAACGTTAATAATATTAAGCTCGCGATAATCTTGCGACATTATTGTGTCATTAATTAATGTGGCATTAACGCGCTACAGATTTTCGCTCTGTGAAAACTGAATTTAGAAAGTAAAAAATCACTTAGAAGAATTTTGATTATAAATTTTACAGAAATATTATTGGCTGCTTTGTGAAAATCTTTTTTCGTGTAAACCGAAAGAAAAGGACAAAAAAAGTTAAACGATACTGCATCATCCTCGGCGGAATTAAAATCTATAGATAAAGGACAGGGCGAAAACATCTGGAGCACTCGGGAGTACGAAGTGTACCGCATCCGCTGTGTAATCTGATTATATAATAGGATTCTACCTGAACGAAGATGCAAAATATGCAGTGTGGGGTTCTTAACGTGCGCATAGAATGAAGAAAAGCGAGCAATTTTGACAGTATACTGTCGGTTTTTAAGCAAATATCAAAGTTTAGAAATCTGTGATTAGGAAACCTGGTAAAAAAAACAAACTGAATTATAAAATTTATGCATTCTCTACGGAAGCGGAGGAGGGAGTGTCCTAACAAAATTCCTGGATACATATATGTGTACGAATCTCCTATAAAAGGGAAACCTTCTTTTTTTATATTGCATTCGGCTGCGATTTCAAAGTATCAAACAGACGTATTTTTGGCATTTGATATTTACTTTGTATTTTAGCTGATATTTTGTAATAAGAGAAGAGAGACATATGTGTACACAACATTAATGTAAGTTTACAAATTGTCGCGGGTGGTGTAACATCAGAGAGATAAAAAAGTGTACAGCTTGTGTTCGCCACCTGCATACACACAATGAGAACATGTAAATATTTTTGTAAGATAAATTTAAGTATACACACACACACACACACATACACATATACACACACACCACACACACACACACACACACAGAGACACACACACACACACATATATATATATACATATACATTAATCTCTCTCTATCCTTCGAATTTTCGTGAAATTCTATTGGAAATCCGAAGATCATAGCTACGATTGCTTTGCAGCTAAATCCATATGTTTATTGTCCGTTGTACAATTCTCCGCTCTAGTTGTATTATATACATTTATATACGTATATATGTGTATGTATAAATATATATATATATATATATACATATATATATATATATATATATATATATATATATATATATATATATATTAA
>Ga0157363_1004223_pt1 | contig 13202 bp, 6 predicted proteins | sample AttsexASBM1_FD_111477 | JGI IMG/M metagenome (GOLD analysis project Ga0157363, IMG submission 111477) | Fungus gardens microbial communities from leaf cutter ant in Ribeirão Preto, State of São Paulo, Brazil - Atta sexdens ASBM1 | ecosystem: Host-associated > Fungi > Mycelium > Unclassified ...
ACAGGTTAACTACCACATTCCTGTAGTTTTTCAAACCATAGATGGAATTATATAAGGTGAACCATTGCGCATAATGGCAGAGTTCGACCAATCAAAATTGTACTAATTTGCAGTGTACTTATTTGCAGAACGAATCATGTGAATTTCTGCAAATGAACTCAAAAATTGATTGGTTGACAGATCTCCCCCCTTTCCATTGCGCATCCGTGAGAATGGTTCACCTTACTTTTTACACCATGTTTCAAAAAACATCCGCAGATACTCTACAGCCGACGACGACACGAGGATGTCATCAATGTATGCATAACAAGATTCGAGATCATGTAAACCTTCGTCGATTAATCTCTGAAATATCTGTGCCGCGTTTCGCAAACCAACATATACAAAAACTCGTACATTCCGAATGTGGTTATCGCCTTCGGAATGTTTTCTTCTGCGACCAGAATTTGATAGTATGCCCAGACGAGTCAAAAGTGATAAAAACTTTTTTGCCTTGTAGTGTCTGAGCGAAATTCTGAATGACGAACTAGATAGCGATTCCGAACAGTTCGCGCATTCAATGCCCGATAATCGCCACAGTTTTCTCATTCTTTTTTGGTACCAGATGCAAAAGCACAGTCTAACGACTTTCTGAAAGTCGCGCGATTTCAACCTTTATTATTTGTCAAAATTCTTTCCTCGCGGTCACCAACCGATCCGGTCTCCTATACAAGTTTTTGCTTGCATACCACAGATGATCCCAAGGTGGTCTCAATATATGTCGCGTCGCATGTCTCTCTCGGACGTCCCGCCAGTCTTGCGATCTCCGGATATTGCGTCAGCAATTTATGATATGTGTCGCTCCCGCAATAATCTGACATTAATGCCAGGTGTATCACATTGCATGCAGCGTCCGAATGCAATCAAACTCATCATTTGGTAAGAGTTCCGCAAATCCATCAACAAACCATAGTAAGTCAAAACATCCGCGGCGATGATAGGCCTTGCAACGTCCGCAATTACGAATCGCTACGTAAATTCACGTCGCAATCCGAAATTCAGAGTCAGTGTTTCTATGTCGTATGTACATACCACCTTGATCAAAAAGTTCCCGGAATTATCACCAGATGATGCTCTGAGTCAGCTGATTTGAGTTCTGTTTTTTTGGTTAGGTTGCCACATCTAACATTGACATTCCCACCAAATTTTATCACCATAGCTTGACATTTGTAAAAGTTACGCCGTCTTGAGTACATCTACCTCTGCACTATATTTTCGATTTTTTACAGTTTTAAAAATGAAGTTGAATTTGCAACAACGAGTTTGTATTAAATTTTGCGTTAAAAATGGATTCAATGGTGTGAAAATCTTGGAAATGTTGGGAAACTGTTTCGGCAGTGATACTCTAAAGAAAACAGTCGTTTATGAGTGACATGAAAAAAACCATTACGGGGAACGCGTTTTAACAGCTGAAAGGAGGTAATGGAAAAATTGAAGACGGCTCTGATGGCTATACCGACAATAGAGTTCCAGAAAGCTGGATCAAGCGCTGACATAAGTGCGTTGCAGTCGATGGGGAGTACTTTGAAGGGGACGATATCACTTTTGATGAATAAAACTTGTATTTTGAATTTTCTGAATGAATTCCGGGAACTTTTTGATCAAGGTAGTATTATCGTGTCGTTAGCCGTGGAAAGATTGAAGTTCGTAGGTCGACTTTGGACGTGGTCCACGAACCATTCTTTGGGGAAACACGCAGAGGTCCGCGCCCGTGGACCAAAAAATGCACTTTAATCTGTCACAAATAATCTTTAGCCTATCACAAATAGCATCATGGCTCACTCGTCGCCATTAACGACTGGCCATCGCGTTTCCCTGCTGCGGGGCCAAACAGAGCGACTCGCACGTCGGGCATCCAAACCGCCAATGAAAGTAACACAATCCATTCGTCGCGTGACCACGACCACAGAAACGCGACCGTGAGTGAGGATGCGAGCGCACTTGATGCTGATCATCCTCGTGATTCCTGCGAGATCGGACTTCACCGATCACCTCGACCGATTTTTGAATCGCCGTGAAGCCATCTCGCTCTATAGATAATTGCACTTGCGCTAATCTTAATTCGAACTTCGCATCAGTCAAAGCGTCTTGTGCTTGCCTAGTCAGCGCGGTAGCCTCCGCGATCTAGAACGTCGACATCCGGATGGCCTCTACAATCGCATTTACAATATCCGCGAGCTACTCATTCGTACCCGTTGCTCACGTCACTAAATGCGGCTAATTATATATCGGCAGCCAATTCAGCCAAATACTGTTCAGAATACTTTCTCGCTGACGACATTTCTTGTCAGATTCCGTATAAGGTGTCGCAAAAACTGAGAAGGCTTTCCAATCTCTTCGAGCTCCAGGAGCCTACGAGTTTTATGCTCCTAAGATAAACTTAGCCATTTAATTAACACCACTTTAAAATCTTATATATGCGTTCAATAGGTAGATAAATGATATCGCGAACAATAGTGTATCCTGATCCGAGCGTGATTAACGCGTACTCGAATTTGATAACGTCGACGATTATTTCGACGGCCTGAAAACCACTGTCCACGATGCTGAACCACAGCTCGGAATCGGCGGGAGTGAATTTCGGCATCACTTCTGTTCGGCTTCACTACTGTTCACGTGTTGCTATCACGTGAACAGTGAGTTCGATTCGTCCGGAACATTCCAATTTTGCCAGTAATATAAAATAAAAAGCACAATAATCGATAAAAGATTACGTCAGGATCACACATTCGACTATTCGCATATCTTATGTGAGAACTTGAGCGGAGAGAAGGCGGTAGAATTATTTCGAAATAGACTTGTAGTCATTAAGAAAAGGAAAACGTTTTATTTGCAATAATTCTGAAAATTACAATGCCCGCTATCGATGCAAGAATTCTTAGCCGAATGCCATGTTTTTCTACTTGCGAAATCGCTTGTTCACACCGCTTCTTTCGAGATCTTGACAACACGATGTTGTCTCCACAGGTCGTCATTATTTATTATTTGGTTTACAAATTCGATTTTAAATAGAAACGTTTCATCATTACCGTTTTACCTGTACGGAAATATAATTGTCTATATCTCGGAAATTAGAAATTGAATCACGAGATTAAGAGTTTCATTTCTTTTTTTCAATGCGCATCAATCTATATAGAAAAACTATTCACAGAGCATCGCGTCAAATCCGAAAAGATTAGGTTGAATGATAAGTTCTGCGGATTTTTAGTATAAAATTTAAACAGAAAATCGACATTTATAATAATTTATAATTTATTCAGTCAACAGTCTAACTTGATCTATAATTTGCTGCCAATGTTTCAGTTGGACCTTAATGCCACTCTCGTAAAACCTTTATAGGATCCTTGTGAGCAAAAAAATCAGCGAGGTGATTTCGGACGATCTCCATTGAGTCGAATCAAGAGTTTTATAGCGAGCGAAACAAGTGGTAATCGGACAGTGCAAGGTCTGACGAATATAGGTGCTACATCATTTCCTAGCCAAAGCTCTGTTATTTTTCTTCGTGATGAAAGAAGTGTATGCTCGGACGTTGTCATGATGGATGATCATATTTTTCCTATTCGACAATTCTAGCTGCTTCTTCTGCACTGCCTTATGCAATTTGTCGAACTGGGCGCAGTACTTCTTCGAATCTATCGTTTGACCCTGACAAACTGCGGCAGCAACTCGAAGAACAAAACTCCTTTATAGTCTCATTAAATGCTAAACATCTTCTGCAGATGTAAATCAAGTTTTGCCATTGTTTTTGAAGATTCGCCCGAACCACACTTCTATCATATAATGTTGTTGTATACAATCCATTTCTTGTCTCCAGTGATGATTTCAGAAATAGATCTAGAGAGTTTTGTTTCAAGAGAGATTCACATATCAAAATACGGTCCATGATGTTCTTTTTGGTCAATGCGGCATCTATATATTAATCTTTTTCACCATGTCAAGCTATATGTTATATGTATAGCTCGAACGATGTCAATTTCTGCAAAACAGTCGCACATTCGACTACTATGTCGTGACAATATGATAATCACCACAACATAAAGTCTACATATGTATTCTTGAATTTCATGATTTAGAATAAATTCTTACAATATGTTGGCGAGGAAAATCCAAATAAAAGAAATATTAGTATCTCAAAAAAAGTTTACATTAAATAGGTCTCGCAATCCCGCCAGATTTCTTATATCATATGAGGTGTTGGAGGTATTTACATTGTTAAAGCTGGCAACGATAGTTTGGATTGAACATTGGTGATTTAGAAGGAACGAACAGAACAAAAATTAAGAAGGAGAAAGATCAAAGATTAAGAACAGAAAAAAAAATTAAGAACTGAAAAAAATACCATAAAATTTTACAGTTCGATTATAAATTTTATAAAATTTTGGTATGGTTTTGGTTTCAGTTCACTAAAAAAAGGAGATTTCAAAACGATTTTCAGTTCGATTCGGATCTCTGATTTCTAGTTCATACCATGGAACGTTGTAAATTTCGTATAAAATTTATAGATTTGACGAATATCCATATAGTTTCCAAACAAATCAGTCAGATCGAAATATCAATTATCGATTTCAGAAGTAAAAATTTTAAGTTTTCAAATATTATTCTGATTTCTTGTCCGAAATGATTTTTCATCGAGTTGCAATGATCTGAATATTGTACGATTTTAAGTGTGTTCCTTATTTTTTGTTAAGTAGTTTAATATATATTTTTAAAATAAATCTCTTCGAGAAAAAAAAAAATTTAATTAAGCTTCGTAAATAACCAAATATGCTATCAATAATCCTAATCACAGTTTTAAATATATAATTGTAAATGATGTCGGAAGAAAACGAATCTACTTACCGGTCGCCACATTGTCACTCCGCCATGCTCCGCCGAATTTAATCCGATTGCGGTACTCCGACAATCCCATCATAAATCACTTATCAATTAATGCTCGCCCATTGGTCGCAATGTATACGGATATAAACACGGATATAGAAAAACGCGAAAATGACGAAAAACATACTGGACACACTCAGCCGACCGAACGCGTTGTGCATTCGTTACGAATTGAAACATGTGACGTTAACTTCACGTTGACGCTCAAAGCGTTGCGTCGCAATACAACCGCAATATACAATGGAAAACGAACGTGACAAACGTTCCATGTGAAGTTAACTCTTTCATCGCAGCGTGATTACTTTTTTTAAATCAGCAATTTTACAGCAAAATAATTCGTATCAGAACTACCATTCGCAAAAGCCGTTATGACTATGTTTACCCTTAATCTTTAACTTTTAATCGGGTTTAATAACATCTGCAGTTATGAAACTGGCCAATCGTAGTTATTCCTCTGAAAAAGAGAGTTATTATGTTCAACTAGTTTCTAACTACGGATGTTATTAAACGTGATTAAGCGTGTTCGTGTAAACGTAGTCAATGTTTCTCAGCACTGCTTACATGTACTAAACATAGTTCCGAGTCTTATTATAATCTCTCGATCGATTCTATCTTCAAAAGTTTGGCGCATCTCATTTAAAAGCTGCATAATCAAAGGAATAGAGAACCGAGGACAAAAATTAATTACATTTTATTAATTATTTTTATTTTTATATATTTTGGAACAAGATGAAAAAAATTACAAAAGTGCGCAAATTCATTATATTAACCAATGAAATTATATTCTAGTAAATTTGCTCACTTTTTAAATTTTCATCTCATTCATTTTTAAGATATATACTCTCTAAAATTTTTTAAGTGAATACTCACTTTGAAGAGTAAAATTTCACTCTTAAAATTTGAAAACTGAATCACTTTTTTTTTTAATTCTCATGTATTGGATTAATTTTCATGTAAATTCCATTCCAAAGAGAATTTAAAGAGCAATCAATTCCCTATTCCTTTCATTGTGAGCAACTTATGCCACGATTTCCGGACATATACAGAAAGGATTTACTAAAGTATAAGCTAAAAATTTAGCTAAAAATGCTGCTAAAAGATCTGAAAATAATTATGTTCGTAATATTATTAATTTCAACACTTTTTGTATTATCATCATTATATTTGAGCGTCTTACATAATTATTTTGATAGTCCATAATTATTTCTATAGCTAAATTTTTAGATACTTTAATAAAACAGTTCTGTTCGTACATATATTCACTTAGTATCTTTGATGCGCGTATCTTATTTTATATCATATTTTGATTCGAACATTTTTTATTATACTATTTATTGAATTATTAAGGAAGAAACCTGGTTTAGAATGCTGAAAAATGCTGTTTTTTATGAATGAACCTTCCAAAACTTTATAGATGATTTGTTATATTTGAATAATATAAAATAATTTTTTAATAAATAAATAATGAATATAATAAAAAGTTATTTTTATAATAAAAAGTTATTATTATATAATAAAAGTTATATTAATCATGTTTCAATACCGAAATTGTAAATTGGCGTGCAATTTGGAGCTTATAATTCTTGCTTGAAACAAAAAAATCAAAAATTTTTTTAATTAGATAATAATTAGATATATTTATATTAGATAGATAATTAGATAATATTTTATCCTCAATAACTAAAAAAAAATTAAAAAAAAAATAGGAGAAAAGTATCAAATTGTAAGAATTGTGCAAATTTGAAAAAAAAGTAACGATTTTAAACAAAAAATTTTTATGCAGAAATAATTATTTATACTAACTTTTTAATAAACGTTTTTAGTTCATCTAGGATAGTTGATAATTAACAAACCTTACAAGAAGTCAATTAGTACAATAATTTTTCTAATAATCTTTCTTGCATGTCAATTTCTAAAAAGTGATTTTGAGAAAAATGCGTTTAAAGCTTTTGATACCGACAAGTAGTGCTCTTTGACAACTTACCGTTAACTGCTATTCTAGGTCCTTACAGCAATCTTCCGCTTCCTCATAAAATTCGTTTAGTCGCGTTAATTACAATCTAGCTGAACTGTACGAGCCTCTTTCGTGCTGCTTAATCAGGGCTGTTCCTACCTCGTAACTCGTTGCTCATCGTTGTCAGCGAATATTTTACAATGTTGGCCAATTATTTTCAGCAACTGCATTATCATTAAAATGTCAAAATAGCCTTCATTGAAGACATGCGATTTCGATAATTTTTGCGCCGCAGAATACTTTTGGAACGAAGCGCCAAATGGAATTAAAAACTCTCGTTTGAATTTTGCATATGCTCTTTGAAAATAAACATCTGCTAAGGTCAATAACACCTGTTAGGGACTGAGAAGCGAAGGATAATGGGCGCTTCCGCTGCGCTGTACATCTGCGCAACGCGTATCTATTTCTCAAGCTGTAACAGAAGTATTTTGAATTTCGGTCTAAAATTTTGCAAGTATTTTTGGGAAGTAATACTATTGATTAAAGCAAAAAATTCTAAAATTTTGATCCTCTAATCCAGGATCTCCCTTTTTAAATTACATTAAATATTATCAGAGACGAGATTTGGGTAATACGGCGCAATTAATTATTAAAATTATTCGTTTTATATTTTCTTATATTAAATTTCTTATATTTAATAATCTGAAAATATAAAGAGGGTGCATATATATATATATATATATATATATATATATATATATATATGTATACACATCCAAATAAATTTTTTTATTAAAATCTTTATTTCTTGTGTTTCGTAGCGTTTTCCTAAACAATAATTAACGTAACTTAACGTGAAATTGTGGTGTACGAGAGAGAGAAAGAGAGAGAAGAGAGATAAAGAAATAAAGAAAGAGAAAGAAAGAGAAGAGAGAAAATATAATGCTTGATATATTAGAATTATGGAAACTTTCACTCAAATCAGTAATGGTACGATATACAAGTGGAGCAGATTTAAGATACGTAGAGTAATCTTAAGATTATATTGACAATGAGACGACGCGACCGATTACCAAAAAATAATCGATCTCTTGGTTGATCAATGAATTAATTACGCAAATAGGTACGCGGACAGAGTAGAGACATAAGTTAACTTATGGGTTTAGACTCAGGGAACATATCATCGTTCACGTCGAGAAAATAACGAAATGTTTGCGAAAAAGGAGGGATGGATGATTCCGAAAATTTACGAAAACTGAAAATAAAGAAAACTTTAATCGCAATTTCTCTCGACGTGCACGCTCTGCTTTGATCCGGAAGTCTATACCCTCGTCAGAACATGTTATAATATGAGAGTTAAGTTATATCATATACTTAACACGATACACAAAGTCATTATATCCCAAGTATCAAATGGATGCAATCAAATACCACGGTTCAAGCGAAACGCAGACTATTACTTGTCGGTCTATCTTGATTAGAATGCAGATCTGTTACCAGGTACACGTGGATGTAATAATTTCCGTATATGCTTGTATCATGTTTTACATTCAGTCACTTCAGTTGCTTATTTAAAGTTCCGCGTGAACCGGGTGCTCTCCCTTTAAACAAAAAGAAATAATTTGTCATTACAGCAATCGATTATTCGCATTTACTTAACATATAATAAACATTCACATTATTATGAAATGTGAAAAAATGAGTTGGAAGAGACTTTAGATGATTATTTTTGCCACAAATACATTTTGGAATGGGATATGTTATCCATCTTCCCAATTGGCCATTAATGCCTTCGTACGAAAAATCTTACGTTACAATTTCATGTTTTCATATTCACAAATACATAGAAAGTCCCATTCAACATGGATAAATTGCTCGAGTATCTTTTATTCTCATGCTCACAAATCCAAGTATAGTGTGAAAGACACATTTTACAAATGTAACGTGGAAGAAAAGTACATTCACAAGTTCTACTTTTATCAGTCTTCAAATAGAAAAATTACTTCGAATATACACAACAAAAAATTTGACAACTACATTACTGCACACAATCTAAAAATTTGAGAAATGCATTCCAGAGTTATGTAATAACCAACTAATTCAAACTTCCACTTCTTTAGGCGCACATCTTTTGTCAGAGTTCAATCCGGAACAAATCCCAACACGTTGCGCGGAATTATTGTTACCTTATCTTATTATTCGTATCTCGTTTATTAAATGTAATTAATTCGAACTAATCGCGTGCAACATATCGACCTTACATTGAGATTCTGAGATTTTTTTTATACCATCACGAATATCAGTAAGAGTCGAATGTTAAATGTCGTGTTAAGAAAACGAAAAATCTTAACGATATTTGTAGCAAAAATACACATGTCACATTGCTCCCCGCGATCGTACGCAGATTAAAAAAAAATAAAAATAAAACTTAACAGACGACACGAAGTTTTGGCAAAGAACATAACGTTTAACGACGTCGAACAACCAGCACTCAATGTCAAACGGGCGGCGGCTGTACAAATCGTGGTACCCGTTGACAACGAGCTCGATGATCGCACACATACTATACTTAAGAATCTATTATTTATATGACGATACTGCTCATATGATTTGCTCACAAACGAGTTTAACTGTACCGCGAACGAAACTAGTGACCCACGCTACTCGATCCAGTTATATCAATAATCATGTGTACTGATACATTGTACATGCGTTATTACCAATAACATATGTACTGCTCCATCTCCATACGATTAATAGGCGTTCAGGTATATCCATTCATTCTAACGAAAGCAAACACGATAATTACGCAGACACGTACCTTAACGTAATATTATTAAAAGTAATGATACCTTTGAAATAAAAATCCCTGAAATATAACAGTTGAACCGTCATAATTGGTTGTTTCAATTGACGATATATTTACAAAGAAAATGACAGATTTTCTTGACTCTTATGAAAATAATATGACTACTTGTGAGTGATATTCATAAATGTTCATGTTTGCAATTGAACATGATAATAGTTGCAGAAAGACTACATTCGAGATTACGTAGGAAGATGAAGCATAAGGAACAGAATGCATACGTGTATGTGTATATGCATGTATACGAATCAGGCGTGTGTGTGTGTGTGTGTGTGTGTGTGGGGGGTGTGTGTGGTGTGTGTGTGTGTGTGTGTGTGTGTGTGTGTGTGTGTGTGTAAAACAAACTGCATAAATGTTTAGAAGTATGATACAAACCCGAAGAATATTATCGATTAACGTCTGTAATTTTTACAGTTTCAGTAACGTAACTTCATTGTCGTATTGCAAAAACGCATTTAACAATAACAGATATACAATTTTTTTGAAAAGAGGTACCTTTTACAAGTATAATTGATAGCAAAAATTATATTTACTAAACTTACAAATGTTACGATATTGTTATATTATTAATTCTAATGGACAAATTCGTTTTAGAAGAAAAGTGTTTACACAACACACTTTGGCCATTTACTGCTTACACAAACAAAAGTCAATTATTATCGAATCACCCAAAAAAGTTTCCTCTCTTGCGATTGTAAGAAACTCTAACATTTGCATGGAACTCATAATTCTTCGAAAACAAATTTGTACATGAGAATTAATTTCATGTCGATAATGTTTAATTCGCGCATCTCTTATTAAAAAAATTATATCTTGCATATACAATATGAAGGTGCTTTCCATTTGACGATAAAAATCGATACAAACATCATTTCATCTTTCTTGACCTTCAGTAAATATACAAAGATATAACGTTATATTTGCATCGACTTGTATCATTCATTAAATGAAGAGCATCTTTTATATCTTATAGATTGTATCATAAAGAAAATAATAAAGAATAGATTTTAGATTGGATTTGTTTGATGAAACACACAACCAAAACTTTTAAGCTTTTATTGTATTTATGCTCTCTAATAAAGACTCTAAAGAGTTTTTGTATTATGTACAGTTATACAGTTTCTATATTCGAATATTGAATATTACACAACAGGGTGTGTGTATGTATGTATATATATATATATATATATATATATAAATATAATAGAAAACTATAAGTCATCTGGATAATATTGTAAAGAAAAGATCAACATAAATTTTTATAATGTTTAAGAAAGGAAACATATGCTGCTACAGCCTCTATATTTCGCATTTGTATCATTCTTACGTTCTATCCAAAAAGATACACATCCGCATTAACTACTGTATTGTGCAATAGTTGCTTTCCATTTTCATATAAGTGAGTCAAAAGTTATATGATTATAAAAATGACATTACTATTTGCTTACTTTGATGACAAAGTTATCTCATAACATAGGTCTAGAACTTTATTTTTAATGTGAGTTAACAAGACCCAGTCAACAAAGTACACGTTCTCGAGTTTGTATAAATTGTAGGTAAAAACTCAGTTGAATCTCTTGTCACAATGAAAAGAAGCATGCATTCAACTGAGTTAAGACGTTACAAATGAAATCTATCTAAATTTTGGTGTAAATAGAAAGCAACCGATACAAGCACTATAAGATCTACCTTTCATCTAATCCAATAATGCTACGAAATATATTATTCGCCGAATGTAAAAAAATATTGCTTCTCGTGTCAAAAATCTTGATTATTGATATAGACAAAATTAATTTTACAAAACATATAATTAATTGCAAGTCTTAAAAGCCTGCAGAGACTTTTGTAACTTCTATAATTGTACTCTCTAGAGCCTCCCGATGTAAAAGCTATACTTTTATATTTTATTTAGCCATTTTATTTCTACATGATTTTGGAAAAAAGAAAGATGTTTTGGTTGTGCGCTCACATAATTTTTAAATATCAAGAGATATTTGACAAAAAATTTCTAGAATAGAAGTAATGTATATTTTTCTTCAAGAGATGCATTTTTACTACCATTGTTTTTACTTGTTTACGGCATATATTAGCAACGAAATAGCCTCGTCATTGAAATGCACCGAACATAACAGTTGCTTTAGAGAAAATAAAGAAAAGACACAATAGTAAAACAATAAAAGAAAAACTTAAAAATTTGTCCCGCATTATTTATGTAAAACGTTCAATTATAATCTCCTCCCGTTAAAGAGACAGGAAGCATCGCATTATTCAGAAAACGAAAATTTTTCAGAATAATTATACTGTTTCGCACGTATAACATATGTATCTTTAAGGGGAAGCGAGTACATAAAATGACGATACTGTAACAATGCGATTCTTAAAACATAAGAATCAATTTCAAGCGAAATGATACCTTATATTTATCGATATAATTCGCGATCTAACTACTAATGACCGAAAAAAATATGGATACATAACCAAGGTGTACGGCAGCTTTTTTAGCCATCAAAGGAATTATGTTAGATTAATTCAGTATCTTAAGTTACCTAGTTACTGTTGTGTTTGTGTATCAAATCATTATCATAACAATTACTTGTTGGGCACACACCGAATTAAAGTCTCAGCTGTAAGCATGTATCATATTTTCGGTACTTTTCCGCAGTTGGTGTTCATTAGCCATCCTCCTTTGGAGGTGTGAACCAACCTATTAAAAAGAAAACACGTTTTTAGGCAATGTTAATAATTAATAACAACGCATAAAAAAATAAATTCTCACCATTCTTTTCGTGTATTTGTACAAGAGACTTGAATGACTGTTGGGCACGTGCCAAACTATATTGGCCTTGTCCGCCACACACTTTGCCAGCGCCGCCTGATCCTTGAAACTGTATACGCGCTTTCCCTTTCACTAACGTCGCTGAAATCTGCATTATAACAGCTTCTACTGTATACGCCGAACTCCACCCTTGTTTTGTAAGAAGTTCCATGCAAATGGCACCTCCCACAAGAACATATCCACCAGATATGATAGGATGTACGACTCTTACAAATGGAGGTTCAAACGGATAAGTTTCCTACGATGATAAAAATTAGGAATAAAATATCTACAAAAAAAGTTTAGAAAAAATGTAAATTAATACATATATGTATATATCTTATTCAAAGCTTAATGCGTCTGATTCTTTATGAAAATGATCAACTCATAATCTCAGATTTAATTCTGACCGTCACCTCTACACACACACACACACACACACACACACACGCACGCGCGCGCGCGCGCGCACGCACGCACCGTTTTATAAGAGATTAATTAAAAAAGCACGATTAAAAAGATATAGGTTTTAGTACTATACTAAGCTTAAGAATATAAAGGAATGCATATATTCTCGGACTACATTAAGCTTAAGATCTGAGGGAGAGGAAGATTGAGCAGTCTCATAAGACTCAGTACAACATTGCTGG
>Ga0157363_1004224_pt1 | contig 13202 bp, 10 predicted proteins | sample AttsexASBM1_FD_111477 | JGI IMG/M metagenome (GOLD analysis project Ga0157363, IMG submission 111477) | Fungus gardens microbial communities from leaf cutter ant in Ribeirão Preto, State of São Paulo, Brazil - Atta sexdens ASBM1 | ecosystem: Host-associated > Fungi > Mycelium > Unclassified ...
TCAAGCGACGGGGGAAGCCGCATTGGGTGCGGAGGGGCGTTAGGCATAAGCGTTCTTTATGGCGGGTTATACAAAGATAATATTTGATTTAAGAAACGTTTGAAAAGAATGATGACCCCATCAGAAGTGGGGAAAGTATCTGTGATGCAGTCTGAAAACAGAACGCTGAATTTTTCCGAAATATTCGCAGCGTCGTGTCGCATACGCGATCATGTGGTCCGGACGCCTCTTCTTGAAAGTCCCGTGCTGAACGAAAGGCTGGGGGGGCGTATTCTGGTCAAACCGGAGATGCTTCAGAAAACGGGCTCCTTTAAGTTTCGCGGGGCCTGTAACCGTATTCTGCAACTCACGCCGGGCGAACGGCGCGGCGGTGTGGTGGCGTGGTCTTCGGGAAATCATGCTCTGGCAATTTCGGCGGTCTGTGCGCTGCTGGATATTCCGGCTCATATCATCATGCCCGAGAGTGCCCCGCAGATGAAAATCGAGGGTGCGCGCCGTTATGGCGCCAAGGTCAGGCTCTATGACCGCGCGACGGAAAACCGCGAGGAAATCGGCGCGCAGATTGCGGACTCCGAGGGCGCCGTCATTGTTCCGCCCTATGATGATTTCAACGTCATGGCGGGTCAGGGCACGGTGGGTCTTGAGATCATGGAGCAGTGCCGGGAGCTGGGTATCATGCCAGACAATGTGCTTTCCAGTGCGAGTGGTGGTGGACTGGTGGCGGGGATTGCGACGGCTGTCCGCACCTGTCGTCCGGAAACGTCCATCTATTCCGTGGAGCCCGCAGGGTTTGACGATCTGGCCAGATCGCTGGCGTCCGGGCATCGGGTCGAGAATGCGGGTGGCATGAACACGCTGTGTGATTCGCTGATGGTGCCTACGCCGGGCGCACTGACCTTTCCGACCAATCACGCCCTGCTGACGGATGGTCTAGTTGTGAATGATGCCGAAATTCGGATCGGCATGGCCAACTGCTTCGAGCATTTCAAACTTGTGGCTGAGCCCGGCGGAGCCGCACCGCTTGCGGCCATTCTTTCGGGCAAGCTCGATGTACGGGGGAAGGTGACAGTGGCGGTCATGAGTGGCGGGAATGTCGATCCGTCTGTCTATTCTTCAATATTGTAAATAAAAGGCGTATTCAGGATGTTGAAGAGTGGAACAGCACTGTATGAACGTCTGTCCGAAACCATTGATGACTTCATGGTGCTGGATTATACGGGTGTTGGCAGTATCGGCATGATTTACGCTGCGCTCCAGAAGCATCAACCGGGCAGCATGTGCATGGCTGCCGCCGAAATGATCGTCGGGCAGGTGGCGGAGCGTCCGGGGCCTGTTCTGATCGCCACGGGTTTCCCCGAAGGCGGCGGCGTTCCGGAGACGGATGGGCCGGTGGGCGCTGCATTTATTGCGCGCTCGATCTTTCTGGGCCTGTCGCGCGAAACGGTCATTGTCGTGGACGAGGACTGGCGGGAGATGATGTTCGCGACCTGTCGCGGCGCGGGTCTTGCACCGTTCGATCTGCCCGCAGACGGGAAGATCGTGCCGGTTCCCTATCTGCGGCCGGTTTATGTCGCGACTGTGCCCAAGGATGACGCCGGAAGTCGCAAGGCGTGCGATGCACTGCTCGATCAGGCTCAACCGAGCCTTCTGATTGCGATCGAGCGGCCTGGCGTCAATGACAGGGGATTGTATCATGGTCTGGGTGGCCGTCCGCTGGATGGAATGGTTGCGGATCTGGACTACCTGTTCGCACAGGCACGGGTGCGGGGGGTACGTTCCATCGGGATCGGGGATGGCGGCAATGAACTCGGCATGGGTGTGATCGCTGCGGAACTGAAACAGAAGATCGCCAAGGCCCGTGACTGCGGCATTGAAGGACGGGGTGGTGTGGCGGCTGAGACGGCGACGGACCATCTTATCGTCGCGAATGTCTCGAACTGGGGGGCGACCGGTCTTGTGGCGGCTCTGGCCTGTCTGGTGGAAAATCAGGCTGTTTTTCACGAGCCGGAGTTGGAAGTTCGCTGTATTGAAGCCTGTGTGGCGAGTGGCGGTGTGGACGGGATGTTCATGGGGCCGGAGCCTGCGACGGACGGAATTGCTGCGGAGGAATGGCGTGGTCTGATTCAGGTGTTCCGTAAAACGTTGCAACGCCATCTCGGGATGGTCACCAACTGGCAGGGCCAGTCCGGAGACTGGAGGCAGATCCGTGCGTGAGGCGGGATCTGTTCTTCCGTGTGGCGTGATTCTGCCGCCTGTCAGTGTTCCACGAGGCAATTATACGCCGATTCTCTCCTGTGACGGTTTTCTGTTCGTCGCGGGACAGGGGCCACGCTGGGGAGATGATCTTCGCTACAAAGGGGTCGTGGGCAAGGATTTTTCCGTCGAGGAGGGGCAGCAGGCGGCGCGGCTGTGTGGGCTCAACATTCTGGCGCATGTCTGGCATTTCCTGGAGGGAGATTTGTCTCGGATCAGGCGGCTCGTCCGGGTGGCGGGGGTGGTGCGGTGTTCGGAAGGCTTCGAACAACAGGCCAAAGTCCTGAACGGTGCCTCCGATCTGTTCGGGGAGGTTCTGGGAGACGCAGGATGCCATGTGCGGATCGCGACCGGAACCTCTTCGCTGCCATCCGGGATGGCGGTCGAGGTGGAAGCTATGTTCAAAATCGACTGATTCCTGTCCGGGGGCGGCTGTGACCGTCCCACCCCCAGGGACATAAAAGAAATTTATTAACGCGGATAATAAGATAAACGTTCCAATAACGTATCAAGTTTTCGTATTATCAACTGGAAATGAAAGCGAAAATACTGACCGGGCGGAACGAACACTGCCGGAGGGAAGGTAATCGCGTCTCATATGAAGAAATTCCGGCGGAAAGCTGCCTTTCGATCCCCAGATCCCAGGAGTGTGTGAAAATGTTCGTCTTGAAATACCTCTCCCGCTCTCTATCCCTGAGCACGGCGTGTCTTCTGACGACATCGCTATGTCATGCTGCACTGGCGCAGGGAACATTACAGGGCAGGGACGTGACTTCGTCGTCCGGGAAAAAGACCGTCCATGTTGCTCATCCCGCCGACTCTTCTTCTCGTTCCGTTAAAAAAACGGATCGCAGGAAGGTGACGCAGGTCAGCGCCAAGGACACGGAAAGCATTGCCGTTCGTGGGACACAGGTTCCGGGAGAAAGTGTTTTCTCGCCCTCCACGCGGGAGCACAGTACGGCACAGGTTTTCCGGTATTCCTCGCAGCAGCTCAAGGAGACCGGTCAGACCAACATCCTCGCTGCGCTCTCCCAGCTTTCTGCTGCCGTGACGTCATCTCCTTTCGGCGGCATGGGCAGCAACGGCTTCAACAAGACGATGCAGTTGCGAAACCTTGGCGCGGATCAGACGCTGATGCTGGTCAACGGCAAGCGCCGGCATGTGGACGCCAATTTCAATTATTATCAGGCCGGTCCAAACTACGGGACGGACCCGGCGGATCTGTCGCTGATCCCGGTCAGCGCCATTGACCATGTCGAGATCATCACTGAAGGCGCGAGTGCGCTGTACGGTCAGGATGCCGAGGCCGGTGCGGTCAATATTGTTCTGAAGAAAGACAGTAAGGGCGGCTCGATCAATCTCCAGAACAGCGGTTTTTATGCGGGAGACGGGCAGTCCTTCGATGGCAATGCCGATTATGGCTTCGCCCTGGGGCATCGTGGCGGCTATCTGAATGTGGCGGCGCAGATCAACAACCAGCTTTCCACCAATCGGTCGGGCGAGTATCCGGGTAATCTCTATTTTGAGGGTGATCCGCGTAACGACACCGCCAGCAAGGATGTTCAGCGTCTGGCGGGCAATATCCGGATGCTACTTGAAACGGCCAGCGTCAACATGGCCTATCCGGTGACGGATAACTGGGAAGTCTACAATACCTCGACTTTTGCGCATAAGGACATCATTGCGCCTGAGACGTATCGTGCGCCGTCCAACGATAACGTTGTGCGCGCGCTCCATCCGAATGGTATGGAGCCGATGTGGCATGCCGAGGAATGGGATTTTCAGGTCAATAATGGCATCCGTGCACACAGTTTTCTGGGGATGCAGTGGGATTTCTTTGTTAATTACGGCCGCAATCAGCAGATCAACCATATTGTTGATACAGACAATCCCACGATGGGACTGGACAGCCCGACGAGTTTTTACACGGGACAGTTTGTCTCTACCGAACTGGATGCCGGGTTCAACAGCACGAAGATCATCAAGACGTCCTTTCTGCCACGTCCGGTCAATCTGAGTTATGGTTTCGATTATCGTTTCGATACCTATCAGGTTGGCAAGGGTGATGAAGCGTCTGTGGAAAATGGCGGAATTCCCATTCTCGATGGGCCGAATGCCGGGAAAATGGCGTCTGCGGGTGCGGTGGACAAATTCGGTATTCCGGCGGCGGCTGGCAGCATTCTGAACCGTGGTATTTTCGATGGGCACGTCAATCTGGATTTCTACGTCACGCCCAAATGGGAATGGACGCTCGGTGGCCATGCGGTCAGCTATGACGATCTTGGCGTTCATCCCACGGGTTCAGTCGGAACGCGCTATAATGTGACCAAGAACCTTGCGTTCCGGGGAAACGTCAACACGGGATACCGGGCGCCGACGCTTGCGGAGGAAGGGTTTTTTGCCGAAACGACATTCCCGACATACCGGACGGCGCAGCTTCCGGTAAATTCGAACTGGGCCAAGGTTTTGGGCGCAACGAAGCTGCGGGGTGAGCAGTCCCGGAGCTACAGCATCGGTGTGGATGCCACGCTGCTGCCGAACTGGACGCTGACGGCCAATCTCTATCGGATTTCCATCAACGACCGTCTGTATAACAGCACCCAGTTCGGCGGGACCGAAGTGGAAAGCCTGCTCTCTGCGGCCGGGCTGCCAAATGTGCTGTATGCGGCCTATTACGGCAATCCGGTCAATACGGTTACGAATGGTGGGGACGTCACGACGGCCTATCATCTGAAGACGGGACATCTTGGTGATTTCGACTTCCGCTTCTCCCTCAATATCGCGGATAGTGAAATTTCGCACCATAACGCGACCCCTGCGACCCTTCAGCAGCTTGGGCTGTCGTCCTTCAACCGGACGAATGCGGAATATCTGCTGCATTCTTCGCCCAAGAATATTGAGAACTTGACGGTTGTCTGGCATCGCGGGCCGTTCTCGGCCCGTGTGCAGGAACAGCGTTTCGGGTCTTACACATGGGTCGCGGCACCGTCTCTGACGCAGGCTCAGTGGACCTATGCCAAGCCGTCCTACATCACCAATCTTGAACTGGGATATGACATCACCAAGCGCTGGCATATTGCGGGGGGCGCTTTCAACCTTGGGGATCATTATCCGGGCAAAGCGAACGCCGCTTCGCGCGCGGCACTGCAGAATGCGTTTATTTATCCCAACAACTCGCCTTATGGTTTCAGTGGCGGCATGTATTACGTCAAGACGGCCTTTCAGTTCTAAGAGGTTGTTCCAGAACCATTCTCCCGCCGGTTCTGCAATATCCTGCCCTCCGGGGCAGGATATTTTTTTGTCGGTATGGTTGGTGGCGGGTATCCTGTTCCGGTATCGTAAAAAGATCGGCGTCATTGTCGGAGCATAGGAAAGGACAGAGACGTTCATGATGGATTTTAAGTCTCTTGAGACGGTTCTGTGGATCGAGCGGCTGGGGAGTTTCCGGGCGGCGGCCGATGCGTTGCGGATGACGCAGCCAGCGGTGTCCGTACGGATTTCGCATCTTGAGGCGCTTCTGGGGGCCAGTATTTTTCATCGGGCCCCCAAATCCATCACGCTCACGTCGGTCGGAATGACGGTGGTGCAGTATGCCCGTCAGATCCTCGATCTGCGTGATGAGATGATCCAGACGGTCAAGGGGCATCAGGACGCAACCGGAATCCTGCGTATCGGAGCGATTGAAACCATTTCACAGACCTGGATTTCGGATCTTCTGATCGAGATCCGCCACAAATATCCAAATCTGACAGTGGACCTGGAGATTTCGGTTTCGGATGAAATCTCCCGGAAAATCACCAAGGGAATGCTGGATGTGGGTTTCTTTCTGGGGCCGGTCAATTCACCGCGTCTGATCGAAAGCGAGCTGTGCAACTACGAGACCGCGATGGTTGGCAGGGAGCATTTCGCGCTGCCCAGCAACGGCAAGCTGGATCTGGGGCAGGCGCCGTCGATTTCCATCATGACCCTGTCGCGCAACACCATTCCCCATTCGGCGATCCGCAATTTTCTGGCGCGAGAGGGGATCGTCCATCACCGGGTGGACACCATGAGTTCCCTGCCGTCCATTCTGGCGCTCACGCTGGGGGGAGAAGGGTTGGCCCTGCTGCCCTACGCGGTCATGCGGGATTATCTGGCCAGCGGGAAACTCCGGGTGTTCGAGACGGGCATGAAGCTTCCTTTGCTGCGCTGTGTGTCAGGGCGGTTGATCAGTCATGGTTCGGCGATTGTGGAGGACGTCATTTCCATTGCCGAACGTGTGTCGGCCAATGTGACCTGAGGATCAGGCTATCCGCCGGGCGGGCGGGGATGACAATGTGTAGACCGTCGTTATAGCGCCCAGGGTGGCACAGGCTGCGACCAGAAAGACCCCGGAGAGCGGGGAGTGCAGATGCTCGCGCATCCAGCCGATGCCGTAGGGGCCCACAAGGCCGCCGATCGCGCCAAGGCTGTTGATCCATGCAAGCCCTGTTGCCAGCGTGCGTTTTTCGAGCACATGGGGCGTTACGGTGAAGATCATGGCCGTGACGCAAAGGGCTGCTGCAAGTGCGATGGTCAGGAAAACCAGTGCGATTGCGCCGTGGGCCTGAAACAGGAAAGTCAGGACCAGACAGAGCGCGACCGTGAGGAACGGGGCGGCCAGATGCCAGCAGCGTTCGTTATGTCTGTCAGAACTGCGGGCGTTGAGCAGCATGGCCACGGCGGCGACGGCGAAGGGAATGGCCGTATAGAAGCCGAGCTGTCCGGGAGCGGGAGCGATGACCTGTTCGATGAAGGTCGGAATCCAGAAGACGATCCCGTAATTGCAGACGGCCTGACAGAAACAGATGACGACGAGAAGCAGGACTTCCGGCTGTTTCAGCGCAGCGAATACGGATGGCGCGTCGTCGGTGGGAGCGTTCTGGGCCGGAAGGCGGCGGGTCAGGATGGCCTGTTTCGTGGGGGAATCCAGCCATGAGGCGGAGGCAGGTCCGTCGTCGAGGCGTTTCAGAACGGTCAGTCCGAGCAGCAGGGGCGGGATTGCCTCGATCAGGATCATCCATTTCCATACGGGCACTGACAGGACCTGATCGAAGGCGCCCAGAAGATAGGTGGAAACCGGGCCACCGAGGGCGCCGGAGAGCGGTATGGCGATCAGGAAGCCCGTGGTGACGCGGGCGCGGATCGAGTCCGGGAACCAGAGGGCCAAGTAATACAGAACGGCCGGATAAAAGCCTGCCTCCGCGGCGCCAAGCAGGACACGCAGGGCGCAGAATTCCCAGGCCGTGCTGATGATGACGAACAGGAAGGAAATCAGGCTCCATGCGATCATGATCGCGGCGATCGTCCGGCGGGGGCCGAATTTTTCGAGCAGGAGCGCGGAGGGGACCTGAAAGACGATGTATCCTACGAAGAACAGTCCGGCGCCCAGCCCGAAGGTTGCATCCGAGAAGTGGAGGTCCTGTTCCATCGCCGCGCGGGCGAAGCTGAGATTGATGCGATCCAGATAGGAAAACATGTAGCAGACGACCAGCAGCGGGATGATGCGCCGGACGGCCACCCGGAAGAGCGTGTGATCAGAGGGCACGGAATCATCCTGAGCGTGTGGAGGCATGAGAATAATTTATATTATTTTTCCGGAATGTTCCGAGACAAGATTTTCATAATCAGGAATGGGAATATCCGTCACGAGCATGGCGCCGGGAGCATGTGTGATGGCAAAGGGAAGACGGCTTGCGGCCAGAACGGCCTGGGGCGTCACTCCGCAGGCCCAGAAGGCGGGGAGTTCATGGGGGCGGATTTCGGTGCGGGCGCCGTAATCGGGTTTTTCGATTTCCGCGATGCCGATGTCTTCGGGAAAGCCGATCTGGACTGGTCCGCCATGAGCCAGAGGGATGCGGGAACTGATTTCCGTGGCCTTGATCAGGTCTGGCGAGCGGAAAGGACGCATCGAGACGACGACTGGGCCGGAAAATGGTCCGACGGGTGTGCAGGCAATATTCGTGCGGTACATGGACACGCCCAGACCCGTTTCGAAATGCCGCAGCGGGACGTTGCAGGCCATGAAGGCGTTTTCGAAGGAAAAGGAACATCCCAGCGCAAAAACGACGAAATCGTCCTGCCAGAACGACAGAATATCCGTCACTTCGTCCGTTAAAACGCCATCCCGCCAGACGCGGTAAAGCGGCAGGTCGGTCCGGATGTCGAGGTTACGTCCCAGCGCCGGGGTATCATATTCGCCGGGCTGGGACATGCCGACGAGGGGGCAGGGCTTGGGGTTCAGGCGGCAGAATTCTGCGAAATCCTCGGCATATACTTTGGGGAGGATGACCAGATTGGCCTGGATGAAACCTGCGGCCATGCCTGCGGTGACGGTTCCAGCCGTGTTGGACCGGCACAGCGCGCGGACGTCTTCGGGCGATGTGTGGAAAAGGGGAGGGATCGGCAAAGCGGATTCAGACATCGTTTGCGTCCTTGTTCGCGGCAGACAGGCCGGGCGATGACAGTGATGGTTCCGGAAGGCTAACAGTCGTTGCGTTCGGGATTCAAATCATCAAAATAAATGTTGAGGTATAAATATCCGTTATGGGCGTTTTTTGTGCTTAAATCTTTTGACGGCATTGCATTGGAATGTTCAGAATGAATGCTCCGGAATAAAAATCCGATGCTTTTGGATATTGTATGTATTATGAAACGAACCGGTTCTCAGGCGCCCGGCAGGCTGGATCTTCCGTGAGCGGATGTTCTGGCGCATGACGACGTCGCCTGTGCGCCTTGCTCTGGGGAGCGCGATCGGGACCACGTTCGAGTGGTATGACTTCATGGTTTACAACACGCTTGCGGCGCTCGTGTTCAACCATGTCTTTTTCCCTGAGGCGCTGCCGTGGATGGGAACCCTTCTGGCGTTCTCGACCTATGCCGTGGGCTATGTGTCGCGGCCTTTGGGTAGTGTAATTTTCGGCTGGCTCGGGGACCGGACCGGGCGCAGGCATGTCCTCATGCTGACGCTGGCACTTATGGGGCTGACGACGGGTCTGATTGCACTGCTGCCAGGTTATGCGCGGCTTGGGGCGATCAGTCCGGTTCTGCTTGTTCTGCTGCGGTTTTTGCAGGGGATCGCATTGGGTGGAGAGTGGGCTGGCGCGCTCCTTCTGACGGCGGAACAGAATTCGGAAACGGCGATGGGCATGGGGGCGACATGGTCCCAGCTTGGGCCGGGGCTTGGAACGGTCCTGTCCGCAGGGGGGATCTGGGGGGTGACGCGCTCCATGGATGCCGCGTCTTTTCAGGACTGGGGATGGCGTCTGCCGCTGTTTCTGAGCCTGCTGCTTCTGGCGGCGGGATGGGTGGTCAGGTCTTCCCTTTCAGAGCCGCCCCAGTTTGCCGAACGCAAAGCGCGTGGTGAGGTTCTGGCCAACCCGGTGGGCGCGGTCCTGCGTCATCATGGGCGCTCCCTGCTGCTCGCTGCGAGTACCCGGATCGGGCCGGATGTTCTGTATGCGCTGCTGACGGTTTTCAGCCTGAGCTATGTGACCCAGACAGGGGAGCTTACGCGGTCTGCGGCGCTGATGGCCGTATTTGCGGGATCGGCCTGGGGGGTGATCGTCACGCTGCTGGCGGGGCGGTTCAGCAACCGCTGGGGGGCGAAACGGATTTTCCTTGTGGGGACGGTTTGTGCCCTGCCTGCCGCGTTTGTGTTTTTCTGGTGTGCGGCTTCCCATCAGGCGCTCCTGCTGGGCTTCGGAATCTGTCTGGGTTTGTCGGTTCACGCCATCATGTATGCGGTTCAGGGCGCGCTCATCAGCCAGCAGTTTCCGGTTGAAGTTCGCTATTCAGGCTCTTCGATCGCCTATACCTGCGGCAGTCTTGCGGGGGGTGGGGCTTTTGCGCCGCTTCTCATGGTGACGCTGTTTCGGGCGACGCATCTCGAACTGTCCATTTCTCTTTATGTGGTCGTGGCACTTCTGGTTTCTGGTGCGGGCGCGATGCTGGCCCGCGGGACGCGCTGAGTGTGGCTGACTGATTCCAACAGGAACGCTGAAATATGGAAATTTTCTATCCCGATCTGACTACGGTCAGGGAGGTCATTGTGGCTGGCTGGGCCGGGCGGGATGCGGCGGATGTGCAGCATCATATCGACGAGCTGGCGGCCCTTGGGGTGGTGGCGCCTTCGGACGTGCCGCTGTTTTACCGGGTCGGGCATGAAACCCTGAGCACGGCGCCTGTGATTGATGTGCTGGGCAGCCAGACTTCGGGCGAGGTCGAGCCGGTTCTGTTGCGCACACAGAGCGATCTTCTGGTGGGGGTGGGGTCCGACCATACGGATCGCGAAAGCGAAGCCTATAGTGTGGCGTTGTCCAAGCAGGTCTGTCCCAAGGTCAGCGGTCGGGCGTTCTGGCGGTTTGCGGATGTGGCGGATCGGTGGGACGAGATGGTGCTGCGGTCTTTTACGGCTGAGAGAACACCCTATCAGGAAGGTCTTGCGGCGTCCCTGCTCAATCCATTGGATCTGGTGGCACGCTGGGAGCAGCGTGAGGGCCGGGTCTTCGGGTCGGGGAGTCTGATGTTCTGCGGAACCGTTCCTACGCTCAATGGAATTGTCCGGACGGAGAGCCTGACCGTCGAGCTGTCTGATCCGCGGACCGGGAGCATGCTGTCGCACCATTACGCCATCCGGGAACTTCCCGTGGTTGCGTAAAGGGGCTTTTGGGCATGGACAAGCGGGCGCGGTATGCCATCATTCCGCTCCTTGCGCTTCTTTACTGCGGAAAATCAGCACCATGAGTCTGTGTTTCATTACACAACAGATCCATCCCGATGCCGTAACCTGTCTGAACGAGGCCGGAATCACGACCCGTTATGCCACGGAACCTTCGATGGAGGCGGTGATCCGCGAAATCGGCGACGCGGATGCGGTGATTACGCGCGATCTGGGATTGAGCGAAGAGGCGCTGCGGGCCGCGCCGAAGCTGAAAATTATTTCCTGTCACGGTTCAGGAACGAACCGGATCGCCAAGGCTGCCGCGGCGGAGCGGGGCGTTCTGGTGACGAATGCGCCCAATACCAACAGCCGGTCCGTTGCGGAGATGACGATCGGGCTTCTGCTGGCGGTCATGCGGCGTCTGTGCGAGGCGGATCGTGCCGTGCGGGATGGGGACTGGGCGTTTCGTTATACAAATAACGGCACGGAACTGCACGGACGGACGATCGGGCTTGTGGGGTTTGGCGCCATTGCCCGGCATGTCGCGCAGATTGCGGGGCAGGGGTTGGGAATGCGCGTTGTGGCGTGGTCTCCGAGCGTTCCGGCGGAGGTATTCGAGGCTGCGGCTGTGGAGCGGGCGCAGAGCCTTGAAGAGCTTCTGGGTGTCTCGGATGTGCTGTCGCTACATCGTCCGGCGCAGGGGAGCGGTCAGCCCACGATTGACGCTCAGGCGCTGTCTCGCCTGAAAAAAGGCGCGGTTCTGATCAATACCAGCCGGGGCGGGGAGGTGGATGGTCCTGCGCTGGCGAAGGCTCTGGAGACGGGGCATGTCGGCGGAGCGGGGCTGGACGTGATGTCGCCCGAGCCTCCGCTGGCGGATGATCCGTTGCTACGGGCGCCGAATATGGTTCTGACGCCGCATATCGGCGCGACGACGGAACAGGCCTTGCGCCGTATGGCAATGCTGTGTGCGTCGCAGGTCCAGGACGCGCTTGCGGGACGTGTGCCGCCGCATTGTCTCTGAACAGTTGAGTTCCGCGCCCTTCCGTTTCGGGAAGGGCGCGGGAGACAATCAGGGCGCACCGAGGCCGCCGCCGCCCGGTGTCATGAGGACGAGCACATCGTCCGCTTCCAGAACCTGAAGCCCTTTGCCCGCGAGCTTGCGGCCCGATGCTGTTTCGACCCGGCCTGCCGCGCCGTCCTGTCCGCCGAGTGCGCCACGGGCCGGATGATCAACGCGGTCAAAGGCGGCCAAAAGCTCGAAGGGCTGTTTCTGGGTAGTGCCGATTTTCATGATCTGTCCGTCGCCGCCTTTAATCAGGCCGAGACCGCCGCTGTTTTCGCGCAGTTCTTTTTCCCAGAAGATGAGTGGGCACTGGATTTCTGCGATTTCAATCGGGGTGCCGTGTACGCCGGATGGAAAGGCCGTGGCGGACAGGCCGTTCAGGCCGGGGCGGGCCCCGGTGCCGCCATTGGTCGTGATGGCGAGCGCGTAGGTCTGGGGCGTGGTTGCTCCCTTGGGGAACCACTGTCCGCGCACGGCAATGTTCCACAGGCAGGATGTGCCTTCTGCTGGAACGCGCTCGGGCAGGGGCGTACGGAGGCATCCGAACACCATGTCCGGCAGCATCTGTCCGATGACATGACGGGAGGAGACGGGGGCCGGGCGCTGGGCGTTCAGGACGGAACCTTCTGGTGCCTCGACGTGATAGGGAGCCAGCGAGCCTGCGTTGTTGGGGACGTCTGGCGAGATCGCGCAGGCCAGCCCGAAGACCGTATAGGCGCGGGTATAGGCCATCGGGACGTTGATCCCGCGTCCGACAGCCGGTGGGGAGCCGTCATAGCTGACGCTGACGCGGTTTTCGCCAACCGTGAGCTTTGCCTTGAGCGTGAGTGGCGCATTGTAGCCGTCGATGGTCATCTCGTGGGACCACGTGCCCTGCGGGAGGGCTGCGATCTTGTCGAGGACGGCTTGACGGGAGCGTTCGATGATGAAATCGGCCAGCGGTTCGAGACTGTCGAGGTGGAACTCGTCCATCATGTCGCACAGGGCGCGGACGCCGACGTCGTTGCAGGCTGCCAGAGAGTAGGTATCGCCTTCCGTATCCACCGGCAGGCGCGTATTGGCGCGGATCATGGCCATCAACGTCTCGTTGACCTGCCCCTGATCAATCAGCTTGAGCATGGGAATCGAGAGGCCTTCCATGAAGACGTCCGTTGCTTCCGGCCCGTTGCCCAGGCCGCCGATATCCATCAGATGGCTGGTGCA